>Ga0075163_10000242_pt1 | contig 67506 bp, 59 predicted proteins | sample JI1023141ADNA_FD_71478 | JGI IMG/M metagenome (GOLD analysis project Ga0075163, IMG submission 71478) | Wastewater effluent complex algal communities from Wisconsin, to seasonally profile nutrient transformation and Carbon sequestration -... | ecosystem: Engineered > WWTP > Effluent > Algae... | reverse complement strand
CCTTTGCGGGCACGGTCGATCGCTCGCTCGTATACATTCACCGTCTGAGCCGCGACGGACTTCCAACTGAACACGTCCACGGCGCGATGACGGCCCGCGATGCCCATCCGATGTCGCCTGGCGGGGGAGTCCAGCAGCCCGCTGATCGCGCGGGTGAGATCGCCTACGTCACCGGGCTTCACCAGTTCGGCGCAGTCCCCCGACGCGCCCAGGACTTCCGGCAGGGCGCCCGCGCGGCTGGCGACGATGGGGGTTCCGCTCGCCATGGCTTCGACGGCGGGGAGCGAAAAGCCTTCGTAAAGCGAGGGAATGCACGCGATTTCGGACGAAGCGAACAAGCGCGCCAGTTCGGCGTCGGTGAGGCCGTTCGAGGTGTGGACGATGTCGGTGATGCCGAGATCGGCGATGAGCTTCTCGGTGGGCCCGTTAGGTTCCAGCCTGGCCACCAGTTGCAGTTCGATGTCGTTCTTGATCCGTAGGGCGGCGATGGCCTGCAGCAGATGTCCGGTGCCCTTCAGTGGGCGGTCGGCACTTGCGATGGCGATGATCCGGCCTGGAACGCGGGGATTCCCGTCGGGAGTGAAGAGGGTCGTGTCGACACCCAGCGGGACGACGGACAGGTGACCGGGATCGACGCCGAAGTCATCGGCGATATCAGACGCAGACGTTGACGACACGGTCAGCAGATCGGGGATCCGTCGCGCCACCCTCTTCTGCATCGCGGAGAATCCGTACCAACGGTGGATCAGGGGGCGCCTCCACCACGGGGCGGCCGCGAGATCGACGGTGCGGTCGCGCGTGATCGGGTGGTGCACCGTTGCGACCACGGGGAGTCCGGTGCGGGCAATGTTCAGCAGCCCGCTGCCCAGGCACTGATTGTCGTGAACCACGTCTTGTCGTGAACCACGTCGAAATCGGTTCGGCGGGCTGCGAGCAACCGGGCGGCCCGGATGCTGAAGGTGCGGGGTTCGGGAAAGCCCGCCGTCCACATCGTGAGCAGTTCGAGCGCGTCGGTGGCGTCCCGGATCTCACTGAAGCGTGGCGTTCGGAACGGATCGGGTTCGCGATAGAGATCGAGGCTTGGCACCTGCGTCAACCGGACGCGTGGGTCGAGTCCTTCCGGGTACGGCTGGCCGGAGAAGACCTCGACCTGGTGCCCCAGGTCGGCCAATCCCCGGCTCAGGTGGCGAACGTACACGCCTTGGCCGCCGCAATGGGTCTTGCTGCGATAGGACAGCAGCGCGATTCGCATGCCCGAAGTCATCGTGGGCTAAACCTAGTTCGGCTAGCTACGCATTGCAAAGCGCCGCTGCGCGGATCAGCCCTTTCCCCGCTTGTCGGCGTACATCGCCGCGTCGGCTCGCGCAAGAACCGATTCGGCGAGGTCTTCTCCGCCCACTACCGCCATTCCGCAACTCACACCGACGCTGACCTCCCCCGCAGTCGTTGTGATCGGCTCGCGGAGAAGGTGGATAAGGCGGTCGCGCAACGCCAGGACGCCGGGGCGTCCGGGCGCCTTGATGAGGACCGCGAATTCGTCCCCACCCAGGCGGGCGGCCAGATCCGAAGAACAGCACAGCGCAGCGATCCGCTTGCCGATCACCCGTAATACCTCGTCGCCGACCGCGTGTCCGTACGTGTCGTTGATCGGTTTGAATCCGTCCAGGTCGAGGTAGAAAACGGCGGCAATCGGCAGGTTTGTGACGGCCGCCTGGGAGATGGCCCTTTCGAGTTCGCCCAGAAAGGCGCTTCGGTTGCCCAACCCGGTCAGACTGTCCGTCGAGGCGGCGTGAACTTGCTCGTCTATGACTGCGGCTCGTCGCAGGGCGGCGGCGATGAACGCGGCAAGTTGTTGCAGAAGGTCGACGTGTTGCTCCCCGAAGGCGTTCGGCTCGGCAGACACCACCTTGAGCACCCCCAGGGTGCGGTGCGCGTGGACCAGGGGAACCACGAGCATCGAGCGGGTGTTCACCCTGCGGCATGCCTCAAGGTCGACTCGGTCGTCGGTCTCGGTGTCAGTGCAGAGCAGAACCTCGCCGGTCAGAACCGCGCGCCCGGACAGGCTGGTGGGCAAGGCCAAGCGCAGTCCCTCCGTTCCCTTCAGACAACCGGCGGTGGCTGTGTACACCATTTCGCCGCCTTCGGGAAGCTCGACCACAGCTCCGGGCGCACCTGTGGCTTCGCACGCCTGCTCGACAACGATGCGCATTACGGCACCGACAGTGGGATCCGCATTGTTGATTGCCTGCTGTACACCGATGATGGTGCGTAACGTCAGCAGGTCGCTGCTCGAATCCACGAAATTATGGTAGTAATCGGCCGCGTTTGCGGGTCAGAATCCTGAAGAAGCGGGCCTTTAGTCCATGCATTACGACTGGGAGCGGTTGGCAGCCGGTGTGTACCGATGCCGATTGCCGTTTCTCGACGTCACCGTCGGCCTTGTTGAAGGTGTCGATCACATTCTGTTGATCGACAGCGGCACAACACTTCTCGAGGGCGGCGCGATCGCCGAAGACGTCAACTGCCTGACCGGTGGGTTCGTGACCACAGTGTTGCTCACCCACCGCCACTTCGATCACATCCTCGGAGCAGCCGCATTCACCGGGGCGCAGATTTTGGCGGCCCCCGCCGTCACCGACTCGCTGACACTGCGACTTGCCCAGACACGCTCTCACGCCCTCGTATACGGTGCCGACGCCGGCGAACTCGACCGCGCGATCGCCGCCGCGCGAAAGCCGGATCGAGAACTCACCTTTGCAGGCCTTGAGATGGGCGCCGATCTCGACCTCGGCGGCCGCGTGGTGCGTATCGAACACCCGGGCCGTGGCCACACCGATCATGACTTGATAGTTGCCGTCCCGGCGAAAAGCCCCACGGATCCGACGGTGGTCTTCTGCGGCGACCTCGTCGAGGAGTCCGGCGACCCGGCGATCGACGCCGAATCCGACCTCGATCAGTGGCCCCGGACACTCGACGGGGTTTTGGCCCTCGGCGGGCCGAATGCCGTCTATGTTCCCGGGCACGGTGCGCTAGTGGACGCTGAGTTCGTTGCCCGACAACGTGATTGGCTCACCAGCCGGTAGACAGCACCTGATCGAGCATGTCGACGAAGAAGTCGGCCGACTCCCGTGAGATACACATCGGCGGCTTCACCTTCAGCACGTTCTTGCGATCGCCGGTCGGTTGGACGATGACGCCGAGTTCACGCATCCGCTCGCAGATCGCCGAGGTCTCCTCGGCCGCCGGCTCCAAACTCTGACGGTCGCGGACCAATTCGATTCCCATGTACAGACCGCTGCCGTGGACGGTCCCGATGAGGTGGTGGCGGGTGGCGAGTTCTGCGATCCGGGACTTCAGGTGGTCCCCGATCGTCAGTGCGTTTTGTTGCAGGCCCTCTTTCTCCAACAGGTCTAGCACGGTCAGACCCACCACCGACGACACCGGGCTACCTCCTGCGGAGGAGAAGAAGTATCCCTGGCTGCGGTAGGCATCGGCCACTGCCCGGCTGGTGATGACCGCGCCGAGCGGCTGGCCGTTGCCCATGCCCTTGGCCACGGTGACGATATCGGGCACGACGTCCTGCTGCTGGAAGCTCCAGAACCAGCGGCCGGTACGCCCGTAGCCGACCTGCACCTCGTCGGCGATCGTCAATCCGCCCGCGGCTCGCACGGCTGCGTAGACGGCCTTCAGGTACCCGTCCGGCAGCGCCATCCCTCCGGCATTGCCGTAGAACGGCTCACAGATGAAAGCAGCCGGCGGATGTCCTTGTGCGACAAGGGCTTCGATAATCTCAGTAGCTTCGGGAGCGTACCGGCCCGCGTCTGCGCCGCGGTGGGTGCCTCGATAGGGATTGGGCGAGGGAACCGTGTGGATCCATGGCGGTCGGGTGTCCAGGGCATTCGGATTGTCGGCGACCGACGTCGACACCGCGTCGGTGGCATATGTCCACCCGTGATAGGCCTCGGCCACCGCGATCACGTCGTGACGTCCGGTGGCGGCCATCGCCAACCGCAGCGCCAGATCGCCCGCTTCCGATCCTGAGTTCACCAGAAAGACGGTGTCCAGCGGGTCGGGCAGAGTAGCGGCCAGACGTTCCGAAAGTTCAACAACCACACCGTAGTTGAACCGGGAGTTGGTGTTGAGCTTTCGCCACTGCCGGGCGACCGCGTCAGCGAGCACGGGGTGCCCGTGGCCCAGCAGCGCAACGTTGTTCACCATGTCGAGGAAGCTTCGCGCATCCGTGCCGATCATGTGTTCGCGCCAGCCGCGTTCAATCCGGGGTGGGTTGCGGTAGTAGTGCTCCTGGACGGTCGCGAACGAATGCGCGCGCCGCTGCCACAGCGGCTCCTCGCGCTCGGCTGACGCATCGGCCGCGGGCAGCCCCAGCAGCGCACCGGGGTCATGGACCTGTGCCATCCAGCCGGCCGCGTATTCAGGACGCACCAGTGCCGGCGCCGCCGGAGCCGTCGACGGACGGCTCTGGATCCACAGGTGCCCGTCAGCGCTGCCGAGCCGCTGGCCGGCAGCCACCTGTTGTCCGCTGGTCAGCGATTCGGCGGACAGCGCTCCGCGAACCTCGACCGTCGCGGAGGCCCCCGCCACCACGATGCCGTTGTCGACGAGGCGGATCACGCCCGGCCAGGGCGCGGTGACGGCGGTGTTCGTCGGCAGCCACAGGTCCACTCCAGTGGCGACTGTGGCTGATGACTGCGAGCTCAGGGTCGCCGAACGGGTGAGCCTGGCCTCCCCGAATGCGGTGTACACGGCGGCGGCGCCGCGCGCGAGAGCTTCGCGGGCCAGTCGCTCTTCGCATCCGGAATCCAGCCAAGCGCCACCGTCGAGGGCATCCGAATCCAGGGACAGGTCGAGTCGTACAGCTGAGGCGGCTTCCAGACCTCTGATCAGCGGCGATTCGACGGAAATCGGATGGGCGAATGGTTCGCCACCGAGCGCCGCGCGAATCTCCGCGGTGATCACAGCGGTCGGCAGGGAGGTGGCGCGCGCGAAGATGCCCCACTCGTTTTCCAGCGCCCCGGTCGCGTAATCGTTGTCGGCGTCGATGGCGGCCTGATGGTTTCCACTGACCACCAGGACCGCGGCCCGGACCACCACCAGCGGCCACAGCGCGTCGATTTCGGCAGGACTCAGCGGGCGCTCCCGGTGGAAGGCCGCTATCAATGGCAGTGCCGCAGCAGGTTCGCCGCCCTCGTGCCGCAGCACCGACGACACCGCGATGGCGAGTTCACCGACTGCCCAGGATCGGGTCAGATCGCCGAAGTCGATGATGCCGTCGGGAAGCCGCCCGGCGTCGGCGGTGCCGCACACGATGTTGTCGTCGGTGATGTCGTCATGGATGACCTGAACCGGAAGATCGTCGGCGAGGGCGCTTACTGTGAGCCACGCATCGGCGGCCGCCTTCTGAACCGCGAGTCTGCGTTGCTCGTTGCTCACATAGGGCGCCAGCAATTCGACGGTGCGGGCGGCATGCCGGAGATCCCACTGAAGAATCCGGTCGACGCCGGGGTGGTCGAAGTCGGACAGTGCACGCGATGTCCGGCCGGCGAGCGTCCCGAGCGCCGCCCACCGGTGCGGTGCGATGTAACCGGTTCCGCTCATCGTTCCGCCGGACAGGAACCGGATGATCCGGGCGAACAATCGGACGCCGTCGTGTGTCGTCAACTCGGCGATCGGCGGCACCCCGGGTGGTGCCACGTTGACCGATGTTCGTACTCCGGGCTCGGCCTGGGCGATGTATGCCGCCGCCGCGTCCTGGGCCTCCAATTCAGCGCGGGAGAACACCGGGTTCGCAATCTTGAGCACACCGATCGGGTTGCCGGCGTTGTCCCGCAACAAGAAGTTGGCGTCCTGTTGACTGCCGAGTTCGGTGATCTGCGCATCGAATCCGAAGTGGGCCTCGGCGATTTCGCGGGCCTGCTCCGAGCTGATGTCGGGAACCGGTAGATCCTCGGCTTGGAAGAAGTCGAACAATGTGACGCTGTCCTTCCGCTGGCGGTAGGCGATTCACTGTACTTCCGGGCCGTCATGGAGCGGGTGGTAGTGAGAATTTCTATCTGCCGATACCGTGGCAGGATGCGGACGCTGGTCATCGTGGATGTGCAGAACGATTTCTGCGAAGGCGGTTCGCTCGCGGTCGGTGGCGCGCGGGAGGTCGTTCGCGCGATCAATTCGCTCCTGGCCGGTGACCATGGTTATCGGCATGTGTTGGCCAGCAAGGATTGTCACGTTGCCCCGGGCGGGCATTTCGCCGAGCACCCGGACTTTGTGGCGTCCTGGCCACGGCACTGCGTTTCCGGAACGACCGGTGCCGAATTCCATCCTGAATTGGACACCGCGTCGTTCGAGGCGGTGTTTTTGAAGGGCGCCTATGAAGCCGCCTACAGTGCCTTCGAGGGCTTAGCCGATGGTGTGTCGCTGGGGGATTGGTTACGCGCGCACGATGTCGATGAGCTGGACATCGCCGGCATCGCAACTGACTATTGCGTGCGCGCGACCGCCGCGGATGCGGTCCGCGCCGGATTCGTGACGCGCGTCCTGGTTGACCTGACGGCGGGAGTCTCGCCGGATTCGACCTCTGCCGCGCTCGAGGAGATGCGCGGCATCGGCGTGGAACTGGTGGGGACGAATTGATGATGGCGTTGCGCGGAGAACTCATGGCGGCTGTCGAGCGGTCGCCGCAGTTGGCCGCCAACCACGATCGCGCCGGTTGGATCGGGCTTTTCGCGGCAGGCGGCAGCGTTGAGGATCCGGTCGGCTCGCGCCCGCACGTCGGACCGGCCCACATCGGGCGTTTCTACGACACGTTCATCGCGCCACGGCGCATCGTGTTCCGCCGCAGCCACGACGTCGTGATCGACACCACGGTGGTACGGGACGTCACCCTGGAGGTCGGCATGGGGCCGACGGTGGTGATGGAAATCCCCGCGGTGCTCCGTTACGACATGACCAGAGATGCGGCCGGCGCCTGGCTCATCGAACGGTTGCGTGCCTACTGGGAACTTCCGGCCATGATGATGCGCTTTCTGAGCAATGGTCCTGCCGCGGCGCCGCAGGCGTTGCAGTTGACCCGAGCGCTGATGCGGAACCAGGGTCTGCGCGGCTCGGCCGGCTTCGTGTCCGGGTTCCGCGGCGCCCGGAACCGGGGCAAGCGGACATTGCGGGCCTTCCTCGAAGCGGTGTCGGCCGGTGACGAGTTGGGCGCGTGGCGTTGTCTGGCGCCGGGGGCGGTCATCACACACGGCGACCGGAAGATGTTGAAATTCGGCTCTTTCAGCGAAGAGATCCAAAATACGGTGTGGACGAAGATGATCGCCGCGGGGTCGTCCGTGACGGTCTCACTCCGGGGGCAGGTCAGCGGAGTGCTCATCGCCGAGGTGGCCGAAGACGTCGACGCCATCAACCGGCTCAGCTACTTCGCTGAATGAGCTGACCCGCTAACCGTGCCCGCGCAGCGTCTCCCAGCTGTGTTCGTCTTCGAGTTGCGCGATGGCTTGGCGGGTTCGTTCCTTGAGCAACAAGGTCATGCCGATTCCGACAGCGATCGCGATCACCAACGCGACCCACGAGAACCGCGAGAGCCACTTCTCTGCGGCTAATCCGGCGTAGTAGACGACAGCCGTGGTGCCGCCCGCCCAGCAGATGGCACCGGAAGCGTTGGCTGCCAGGAATCGGCCGTAGCGCATACGGAGCGCACCGGCCAAGGGGCCCGCGAGAATTCTGAGTAGCGCGACGAAGCGGCCGAAGAACACCGCCCACACGCCCCAGCGGGCAAACAGTTGTTTGGCCAATGCCACGTGACCCGGTCCGAAATGTTTCGGGAACCGCTTGCCGAGTCGTTCGAACAACGACATGCCGAAGCGCCGCCCGATGGTGTAGCCGATGGTGTCGCCGATGATGGCGCCGGAGATTGCCGCCGCGCCGACCCATACGGGATCGATGTCCAAAGTGTGCCGAGAAGCCAGCAGGGCGGCGGTCACCAAGGCGATTTCGCCCGGTAGGGGAATGCCGAGGCTTTCCAGCCCGATGATGAATGCGACGACGAGGTAGACGGCTAACGGCGGGATGGTCGTGAGGATCGCCTCGACGTTCATCCGATCAACCTAGCGGGCATCCGATCAACCTAGCGGGTCACGGCGCGGTAGGCGTCGGTGAACTCCACGGATTGCTGATCGGTCAGCGCGGGCCAGTGCTTGAGTTTGTCCAGTGTCGCCTGGGGAGGGTTGATCAGCGGGTTGTCCGCCAGGCCCTTGTCGATCCTGTTCAGATCGTCGGTCATGTCCGAGAGCACCGGCACATACTGTGTGTACGCCACCAGTTTCGCGTAGTTCGTCCGGTCGTAGACGTAATTGATCCACTCCTCGGCGCCCGCTTGGTTCTCGGTGGTGTATGGGATCACCATGTTGTCGAGAAACGTCGTACCGCCGGATGCGGGCACCACGAACCTGATATCTGGATTGTCCTTCTGCAGTGCGACGATGTCGCCCGAATAAGCCTGTGCGATAACGGCTTTCCCGGATATCAGATCGTCGGAATAGTCGTTGCCGGTGAATCGGAGGATCTGCCCGCTCTCATTCTGGGTCTTCACGAGATCGACGGCTTTCTGGACTGTTTGAGCCGTCGGGTCATCCAGCGAACTGCCCTGCGACAGCATGACCATTCCCAGCCCGTCGCGCAGATCGGTGAACACTGTCACCTTGCCCTTGAACGCGGGATCCCACATGTCGGCGACTTCGGTGATGTCGCGGTTGGTTGCGGCCCTGTTGTACGCGAGGCCGACCATGCCCGACATGTACGGCGCACTGAACTTGCGACCTGGATCGACTTTCGCTCCCAGGAGGTCGGGGCGCAGATTCTTCTTGTTCGTCCAACGTGACTCGCTGATCTGATTCAGCCAGCCCAACCCCCGCAGTTTGGTGGCCATGAATTGTGTCGGCACGACCAGGTCTGCTCCGATGTCCTGCTTTCGGGCGAGCGCCGCCTGGTGGGTGGCGAACCATTCCTCGTCGTCGTCGAAGTCTTCCTGGTAATCGACGACGAGTCCCGTCGAGGATTGGAATGCCGCGACGAACCCGTCGGCGATGTATTCCGGCCAGGTGGAGATCCGGAGTTTCCCGGTCGCATCGCCCGTTTTTCGCTCGGGACGTGACCGCGAGGACTCGTTGCCACAGGCGGCGAGGAACGACGGTCCGAGGGCCGCCGCCGCTACCAATGCGGATGTCCCGCCGATGAACCTTCGCCGCGACGCGGGCCGGCTGAAACCTTCGGTGCCTGGATCGGTGGTCATTCGCTGGAGCCTTTCGTATGCGGGCGTGACATGCCGGAGTCGGGTCCGGATGCGAGTGACCTCATGGTCAACGATTGCGGATATCCGTGGGGTGTGCAACCGATTCCGCAATGGAATTAGCGATCTGCGCGCGAATCGCTCGGTGTTTTTCCGTTTCAGGAAGTGGAATCCGAGTCATGGTCACGGCTGAATCACCGTCGTTAGCTGTGCGGAAGAGTCGAAGGTCGTTGCGATGCGGGGGATTCCTGCCCGCGGGGTTTAGGCTGCCGCTACTCTGGGCCAGCGTTATTGGCACACGTTTCAGTTTGCAGATTCGGGTGGGTCGAGGCGTCATAGCGATGGGGAGGCTCTGAGGCACGCATGGCGAACAAGTCGGCAGCTGATCGTTGGTCACCGGGAATCGCGCTGGGGCGCGGTATCTCCGGGCCGATGCAGGCTATCGGTGGCTTGTTCTCGATGTCCGCGGATGCCGTCCGATACATTTTCGCGCGCCCGTTTCAATGGCGGGAATTTCTGGAGCAGTCCTGGTTCGTCGCACGAGTGTCCCTGGCGCCGACGCTGCTGGTGGCCATTCCCTTCACGGTTCTGGTCAGCTTCACCCTGAATATCCTGTTGCGCGAATTGGGCGCCGCGGACCTGTCCGGCGCCGGTGCGGCCTTCGGCGCGGTGACCCAGGTCGGTCCGCTGGTGACCGTGCTGATCGTCGCCGGCGCGGGTGCGACCGCGATGTGCGCCGATCTGGGATCCCGGACCATTCGCGACGAGATCGACGCGATGGAGGTTTTGGGGATCAACCCCGTCAAACGTCTGGTGACACCGCGGATGCTGGCGTCGGGGCTGGTGGCGTTGTTGCTCAACAGCCTTGTGGTCATCATCGGGATCATCGGCGGCTACGTGTTCTCGGTTTTCGTTCAAGATGTCAACCCGGGTGCATTCGCCGCGGGGATCACCTTGTTGACGGGCGTTCCGGAGGTGATCATCTCCTGCGTGAAGGCGGCGCTGTTCGGCCTGATCGCCGGCTTGGTCGCGTGCTATCGCGGGCTGCTGATCACCGGCGGTGGAGCGAAGGCGGTCGGTAACGCCGTCAACGAGACGGTGGTCTATGCATTCATGGCACTTTTCGTGGTCAACGTCGTGGTGACCGCAATCGGCATCCGGCTGACGGCCCACTGATGGCGACTCCGAGCGGGTTGCGGCCCCGGCTGGCTAAGCAACTGGAAAAGCCGGCCGGCTGGTTCAGCAGCATCGGCGATCACACGCTGTTTTACGGCAAGGCGTTGCGTGGCGTGCCGCATGCGGCCGTGCACTTCAAGAAGGAGATCATTCGGCTCATCGCCGAGATCAGCATGGGCGCCGGGACACTGGCGATGATCGGCGGGACTGTGGTCATCGTCGGCTTCCTCACCCTCGCCGCCGGCGGGACCATCGCCGTCCAGGGCTACTCGTCGCTGGGCAACATCGGCATCGAAGCCCTGACCGGCTTCCTCGCGGCATTCATCAACGTGCGGATCTCCGCACCGGTGGTGGCAGGGATCGGCCTGGCGGCGACATTCGGCGCGGGCGTGACCGCCCAGCTGGGCGCGATGCGAATCAACGAAGAGGTCGACGCCCTGGAAACCATGGGCATTCCGCCGGTGGAATACCTGGTTTCGACGCGAATCGTGGCGGGGATGATCGCCATCACGCCGCTGTACTCGATCGCCGTGATTCTGTCGTTCGTGGCCTCGCAGTTCGTCACAGTGGCATTGTTCGGCCAATCCGGTGGGCTTTACGACCACTACTTCAACACGTTCCTGAATCCGATCGACCTGCTGTGGTCGTTCCTCCAGGCGTTGTTGATGGCCATCACAATCCTCTTGATACACACCTATTTCGGGTTCTTCGCCGCCGGCGGACCGTCGGGCGTGGGTGCCGCGGTGGGTAACGCCGTCCGCACTTCACTCATCGTGGTCGTCTCGGTCACCCTGCTCATCTCGTTGGCCGTCTACGGTTCCAACGGCAACTTCAACCTGTCCGGATAGGAATCGGATCACACCATGAAGCGCGTACTGGCGGGCCTGGCAACAGTGGTCACACTGCTTGTCGTCGTCGGCGTTGCCTTCGGTCTTTTCCGCGGCAGCTTCACCACAACGGTGCCGATGACAGTGGTGTCGGAGCGAGCCGGACTGGTGATGTATCCGGAAGCCAAGGTGAAGTTGCACGGCGCGCAGATCGGCCATGTTTCGTCGATCGAGCCGCTGTCGGGTGGGCGTGCTGCGCTTCACCTGGCGATCAATCCCGAGGCGATGGACCTCATCCCCGCGAACGTGAGTGCCGACATCGCGTCGTCGACCGTCTTCGGGTCTAAATTCGTCGAACTGGTGCCACCCAAGAATCCGTCGCCGCAGAGCGCACGCGCGGGACAGGTGGTCGAGGGCGACCACGTGACCGTCGAACTCAACACGGTGTTCGAACAACTCGTTTCGGTGTTGTCGAAAGTCGACCCGGCGAAACTCAACGAAACCGTCGGGGCCATCGCCAAGGCGTTCAACGGTCGCGGAGAGAAGTTCGGTCAGACGCTCGTCGACCTGGACGCCGCGCTCGCCAAGGTGAATCCGAGCCTCGAGAGCCTCAACCACGAACTCGCCGTTGCACCGCAGGTGCTGGATTCGTACGCTGATGCTGCTCCCGACCTGCTCACCACAGTCCGTGAAGCGACAACGGTGAGTAACACCATCGTCGATCAGCAGGACAATCTGGACGCACTTCTGGTCAGCGCTATCGGGTTGGCGGATACCGGAACCGACGTTCTTTCGGAGAACCGGCAGCCGCTTGAAGACGTCGTGCATCTGCTGGTGCCCACCCTGGACCTGACCAAGCGCTACGGCCCCGCCATCACGTGCGGCCTGCAGGGGCTGCTGCCGCTGGCCGAAGGCCCGGGCTCCGAGGTGCCCGGCGTCATGCTGCTGGTGTCGTTCTTCCTGGGCCGCGAACGGTATCGGTACCCGATGAACCTGCCGAGGGTTGCGGCAAGCGGCGGGCCGCAGTGCTCTGGTCTGCCGACGGTGCCCTTCGAATCGCGACCGCCGTACATCGTCACCGACATCGGAGCCAACCAGGCGCAATACGGTAACCAGGGAATCCTGTTGAACTCCGATGCACTCAAGCAGGCACTGTTCGGACCGATCGACGGTCCGCCGCGCAACGCCAGTCAGATTGGGATGCCAGGGTGACAGCTCTCTGGAAAACCCTCGTGAAGGTCGGCACCTTCGGTGTCGTGATGGTGTTTTTCACCGTGGCGTTGTTCGCGATTTTCGGGCAGTACCGATCCGGCTCGGTGAGCAAGTATTCGGCGATGTTCGCCGACGCGTCGAGCCTCAAATCCGGTGATTCGGTTCGTGTTGCCGGGGTGCGAGTCGGGACCGTCAGTGCGGTCTCACTGCAGCCGGACAACAAGGTGGTAGTCGATTTCGACGCCGACGACGACATTGTTCTCACCTCGGGAACCAAGGCGGCGGTGCGGTACCTGAACCTCGTCGGCGACCGCTACCTGGAGCTTGTCGACGGCCCCGGCTCCGCGAAGATCCAGCCGCCGGGATCACAGATTCCGGTGGACCGGACGTCACCCGCTCTTGATCTCGATCTGTTGCTCGGCGGTCTTAAGCCGGTGGTGCAGGGGCTCAACCCGGGTGAGGTCAACGCCTTGACCAGCGCACTGATCCAGATCCTGCAGGGCCAGGAGGACAATCTGGATTCGCTGTTCTCCAAAGCGTCGTCCTTCTCCAACTCGTTGGCCGACAACAGCCAGACCGTCCAGCAGTTGATCGACAGCCTCAACACGGTGGTCGACACCATCTCCAGGGACGGAAACAACTTTTCCGGTGCCGTCGACCGACTGGAGAAGCTCATCACCGGACTGTCGCAGGATCGCGACCCGATCGGCGACGCGATCACGGCCCTGGACAGCGGCACGGCATCGCTGGCTGACCTGCTGACCGAGTCGCGCCCGTCGTTCTCCGGCAGCGTCGACCAGCTCAGTCGGCTCGCACCGATAGTGGAAGAGGACCAGGAGCGCATCGACCTGATGCTGCAAATGGCCCCCAAGAACTACCGGAAGCTCGTGCGGCTCGGCGCCTACGGCAGCTGGCTCAACCAGTACATATGCGGAATGACGTTCCGCGTCACCGACCTTGAGGGCGGCACGGCGCAATTCCCGTGGATCATGCAACACACGGGGAGGTGTGCAGAGCCCTAATGCTGAAATATCGTGGATCCTCTCTCGTTCGGTCCGGCTTCATCGGTGTGGTGCTGGTTCTGCTGGTCATCATCGTGGGTTTGCAGACGCCGCAATTGATCACCATGGCCACCTCGATCCGGCACAAGGCGTTGTTCACCGAGGCCGGTGGGCTGGTGTCGGGCAACGACGTCAAGGTGTCCGGCGTCAAGGTCGGAACGGTCTCAGACGTCACCCTCCAGGCCGGCAAGGCGCTGGTGACATTCGTGGTCGACGGCGACGTGCGGCTCGGGTCGCAGACCACCGCCCACATCCGCACCGGCACACTGCTCGGCCAGCGGGTGCTCACGCTGGAGCCGAGCGGTAGCGGCAAGCTCGCCTCGACGGACGTGATTCCGGTGTCGCGCACCGGGTCCCCGTATGCATTGACCGATGCGCTCGGCGAGCTGGCATCCAACACCGGCGGCGTCGACACCGCGGCTCTCAATCAGTCGCTGGACACGCTGTCGGACACCATCGATCGGCTGGCCCCGAAACTCGGGCCCACCTTCGACGGCCTGAGCAAGTTGTCGCGCACGCTCAACAGCAGAAACGAGTCGCTGAGCAACCTGCTCAAGAGCGCCGCCAACGTCACCGGCATCTTGTCCGAGCGCAGCGCACAGGTGAACTCGCTGATCCTCAACGCCAATGATCTGCTGGCCGTGCTCCATGAGCGCCGCTATGCGATTGTCAACCTGCTGGCCAACACCTCGGCGCTGTCTCAGCAGCTGACTGCGCTGGTGAACGAGAACGAGAAGGAGCTGGCCCCGGCGCTGGAGAAGCTCAACTCGGTGCTGGCCATGCTGGAGAAGAACAACGACAACATCGGCAAGGCTCTCGCGGGTTTGGCGAAGTACGAAGTCACTCAGGCCGAAGCGGTCAATAACGGCTTCTACTACAACGCCTTCGTCTCCAACTTGTTGCCGGCGCAGACAATGCAGCCGTTCCTGGACTACGCCTTCGGATTCCGGCGCGGCACCGACAACGGTCAGCCGCCCGATAACGCCGGGCCGCGCGCCGAATTCCCGTTCCCGTACAACGGGATCCCCGGACCCAGCGAGCAGTGGGGACAGCCATGAAGTCGCATAAGCGGTTGACGGTCGCGGTTGCAGCGGCGCTGGTCCTGCTATTGGCGGGTGGGGCGGCGATTGTTCTGCGTGACGTGTTCTTCAAGCCCAAGACGATCACCGCCTACTTCACGACGGCGACCGCGATCTATCCCGAGGACGAGGTGCGCGTCTCCGGAGTCAAGGTCGGGTCTATCAAAGACATCGAGGCCCAGGGGACGAGGGTCAAGATCGAGATGGCGATCAACCGCGACGTGCCGATCCCGGCTGACGCGAAGGCCATCATTGTTGCCAACAACCTCGTCGGGGCGCGCTTCGTCCAGTTGACGCCGGCCTACGAGACGAGCGGCCCGAAGATGGGCGACAACGCGGTCATCGGATTGGAGCGCACCGCCGTCCCCGTCGAGTGGGACGAAGTCAAGACCCAGTTGATGCGTCTGGCAACCGATTTGGGGCCGCGAAGCGGCATGTCCACGACATCGGTCGGGCGGTTCATCGACAGCGCTGCCAATGCGTTGGAGGGTAACGGGCAGAAACTTCGCGATACGTTGACGCAGCTTTCGGGCGTCGGCCGGGTGCTGGCCGAGGGCAGCGGAAATCTCGTCGACGTCATCAAGAACCTGGAAGTCTTCGTCACGGCCCTGAAAGACAGCAATGTTCAGATCGTTCAGTTCGAGAACAGGCTCGCTTCGGTGACCAGCGTGATCGACGGCGGTCGGTCCGACCTAGACGGCGCGTTGACAAATCTGTCCAGCGCCGTTGTGGATGTGCAGCGATTCATCGCGGAGACCCGGAATCCGGCGTCGGAATCCGTGCAGCGTCTGGGCGCGGTGGTGAAGAACCTCAGCGACAACCAGATGGCGTTGAAGAATGTTCTGCACGTGACGCCAAACGCTCTGGGTAACGGCTACAACATCTATAACCCCGATACCGGCAGTGGCATTGGCGCCTTTGCTCTGGGGAACTTCTCGAATCCACTGTCGGTGGTGTGTTCAGCGATCGGTGCGCTGAACAACGCGACATCGGCTGAGACGGGCAAGCTCTGTGCCCAGTACCTCGGGCCGGCTCTGCGGCTACTCAACTTCAACTACCTGCCATTCCCGTTCAACATCTATCTCGGCAAGTCGCCGAGTCCGGAGAACTTGATCTACTCCGATCCGAAGCTCATGCCGGGCGCCGGTGGTGCGCCGCCGCCACCGGGGACCCTGCCACCGACCGTCTCCGCATACACCGGGCTCAACGGCGACGTGCCGCCGCCGCCCGGGTGGCAAGACCCCTATCAGCCGGCGGGCGCGTACACGCCGAACGGACTGCCTGCGGACCCACAGCCCGCGCTGTTCCCTGGTGCCCCGCTTCCGCCCGGCGTTCCATCCGCACCCGCAGGCCCACCGCCGGCGAACCTGCCGGGCATGTTGCTCCCCGCTGAAGGGGCGCCGGCGTCATGATCGCGAAGGGACGGTTCCGTTCGCTCGGCCGCTCGGTTGCGATCGCGGCCGGCGTGGCATTGAGCGCGAGCGGTTGTGCGTTCGGTGGATTGAATTCGCTGCCACTTCCGGGAACGGTTGGGCACGAAAAGGATTCGAAGACGTACCACGTCGAGTTGGAGAGCATCGGAACTCTCGAATCGAACTCGCCGGTGTTGGTTGGCGACGTCGTGGTGGGCAGCGTCGGAAAAATGACCGTGAGGGACTGGCACGCCGATGTCGAGGTGTCCGTCAAGCCCGATGTGGAGATACCGGCGAATGCCGTTGCGACCGTTGGTCAGACGAGCCTCCTGGGCTCGATGCACCTGGCGCTCAATCCACCGCTCGGCCAGCAGCCCAGCGGGAGGCTGCAGCCGGGAGCGACTCTCGGTCTGAACAAGTCTTCGACCTATCCGTCCACCGAGCAGACGTTGTCGGCGCTGTCGCTGGTTGTCAACGGTGGCGGTGTGGGTCAGATCGGCGACCTGATTCGCGAATTCCATGCCGCCCTCAATGGCCGCGGCGACCAGATCCATGACCTGCTGGGTCGGCTGAACGACTTCGTGGGTGTTCTGGCCGCACAGCAGGACGCCATCAACGCCTCGATCGGATCGCTGAACCGCCTTGCGGGCACGTTCGCCGGGCAGCGCGACGTCTTGACCACTGCCCTCAACAAGATCCCGCCCGCGCTGGAGGTTCTCGTCAGAGAGCGCCCGCGTCTGGTCACCGCGCTGGAGAAGTTCAACACTTTCAGCACTTTGGCCACTGGAATCGTCAATAACACCAAGGCCGACTTGGTGAAGGATCTCCAGAATCTGGAGCCCACGCTTCAGGCGTTCGCAGACGTTGGTCCCAAGCTCGACACGGTCATTGCTTACGCCCCGTTTTTCCCGTACCCGCAGAGCTTCATGGATCGGGCGATCCGCGGTGACTACCTCAATCAGTTCCTGGTTTTCGACTTCACCATTCCCCGGCTCAAGCGGACGCTGTTCCTGGGCACCCGGTGGGGCGAGGAGGGCGCGAAACTTGTTCCCGCGCCCGGAGATCCGTGGTACGCCCGCTACACGTTGGACCCGCTGAACGCCCCGTTCAACATTCCGCCGCCCACGCAGGTCGCCTCCATACCGCCGTTGGTGGAGTTGCCCGCCGCCGGAGCCACATCACAGTCGGCGCTCGCTGCGCACACCGAGCCGGCCACGGGTGCCGGTTCCCCGAGTGGCCAGGGCAACGGGTCGGGTCCGTTGCCCGGGCCGGCGCCGGCAACGGGGACCGGGCCCGCACCCGGACCCGCACCCGGACCCGCACCCGGACCCGCACCCGGACCCGGCGTGGCTCCCGCTGACGGAGGGGGTAGCTGATGCTGACGCGCTTCATCAAGACTCAGCTGATCATCTTCGCGATCGCGTCGATCGTGGGCGTCTCGGTGATGGCCCTGGTCTACATTCAGGCCCCCGCTCTGCTGGAGATCAACCGGCTCGTCGTGAAGATTGAACTTCCGCAGACGGGTGGGCTCTACAAGTTCTCCAATGTGACCTACCGGGGTATGCAGGTCGGCAAGGTCACTGAGGTTCACGCGACGCGGACCGGTGCCGAGGCCACACTCTCCTTGCAAACCTCACCGAAGATCCCGGCTGATTTGCAGGCCAACGTACTGAGTGTCTCCGCCGTCGGCGAGCAGTACGTCGATCTGTTGCCGCGAACCGACTCCGCTCCGTACCTCGAGGACGGATCGGTGATCCGCGAGCAGGACACCAAGCTCCCGCAGGCCGTCGGGCCGATGCTGGACCAGGTGAGTGCCCTGCTGAACACCATCCCGAAGGAACGTCTGCACGACCTCCTCGAGGAGGCGTTCACCGGACTCAACGGGGCGGGATTCGATTTCGGGTCGCTGCTCGATTCGTCGAACAAGTTGGTGGGCGACTTCAACGGGGTTGCGGATCAATCAAAGACACTGGTGGACGAGTTGCGGCCGTTGCTCGACACGCAGGTGGCCTCAACCGACGCGATCCGTACCTGGGCCGGCAGCCTGGCGGGGATTACGAAGACCGTGTCCGCCGACGACGCCCAGGTGCGAGGGCTGCTCCGGAACGGTCCCGGTGCGGCGAACGAAGCCGCGCAGTTGTTCACCCAGTTGAAGCCCACGTTGCCGATTCTGCTGGCGAACCTCACAACGGTCGGCAAGATAGCGGTGACCTACAACGCATCGCTGGAACAGATGATGGTGTTGTTCCCGCCGTTTGCGGCCGCCACGCAAACGCAGGGCTCGCCGCCGCACAACGCGACGGGCATGACACTGGGCGACTTCACCATCGTGAACGATGATCCACCAGCCTGCACGGTGGGCTTTCTGCCGCCGTCGTCGTGGCGTTCGCCCAATGATCTGAGCGATGTCGATACCCCGGACGGCTTGTACTGCAAGCTGCCTCAGGATTCGCCGATCGGTGTGCGCGGCGCCCGCAACTACCCGTGCATGGGCCAGCCCGGAAAGCGCGCGCCTACAGTCGAGATCTGCGAGAGCGACAAGCCGTACGAGCCGCTGGCCATGCGCCCGCACGCCACCGGTCCAAACCCGATCGACCCGAATCTGATCGCCCAGGGCATCCCGCCGGATGACCGCGTGACGCTCAACGATCACATTTACGGACCGCTTAACGGCACGCCACTGCCGCCCGGTGCGGTCCCGGCCGGCGCTGCACCGGACGGAGCGCCGAGCCCCGCCCCGGCCGCGCCGGCGGCGGCGGTGCCGGATATCGCGCCGGCGGCGGCGGTGCCGGATATCGCGCCGATCGATGTGGGTGCGCCGGTTGTCGCGCCGAGCGGATACGCGCCAAAGGCCGCCCCGCCCGTCGCGGCCGCGACTTACGACCCTGCGACGGGCCAGTATGCGACGGCAAACGGCGTGTTCTGGCAATCCGATCTGGCCCGCTCCGATGGTGATCGATCGTGGAAGGACCTGCTGCCCACGGCGTGAGCCGGGAAGGATGGAGCCGATGAACGCACCCACGATCCTGATGACGGCCGCGACGGTGGCGGCCTTTGCGGTCTCCGGTTTGATGGTGCCCGCACCCGCGTCCGCCACCGGCAGTTGGGGTCTCAACGGCACCTATACGGCAACCTCCAACGGCGAATGGGCGAAGTCCGCCGACATCTTCCACGACGAGCGGAGCCTGCGCAGCACGTGGACGATCTCCACCGTGTGCAGCTATCCCACCGAATGTAGTGGCACGGTCAACAGCGATGCGGGCTGGAGCGCGCCGATCTATCAGAAGTCCGGCGTGTGGTATCTGCGGCACGTGGTGCCCAACTGGGAGCCTTGCCCCGACGGCACCGCGGGTGACGGACTTCAACTGTTCCGGTTCATCCCGGCCACCCCGGACGGGGCGTCGACCGATCCGGATTCGGATGTTCTGGTGGGTGAGGATCAGACCACCGGCGTGGCTGGTGCTTGCGGCATCAATACGCCGCTGTTCATCACGATGCCGTTCAAACTTGTCAAACAAGGCTGATCGGGTGCGCCGAAACCGTCCGTCAAAGGCTGTCGCTGAGCCGCAGACGGCACCGGAACCCACTCCGACCCGACGCCTGAATCGGTTACGGCCCGGTCAGATCCTGGCCCGGGTGAGCATTCAGTCCAAATTGATCGTGATCGTCGTGTTGTGCACCATGCTGGCGGCCTCGGTGGTCGGTGTCATCGCCTTCTGGGTTGGCACGACGTCGCTTCGGACGGCGGTTTTCAATCGGCTGACACAGGTGCGCGAAGCTCAATCACTGGTGCTGACGCGCCAATTCACCGACCTGAAGAACTCGCTCACCATCTTCACGCACGCGCAGACCACCGCCAGCGCGCTGCAAGGATTCACCGACGGGTTCAACCAGCTGGCGAATTCCCAGATCAGTCCGGCCCAATGGCAGGGGCTTGTCGACTACTACAACAACGACTTCGTCACGACGGCGGAGCGGCACAGCGGAGTCGAACTCGACGCAGACGCACTTCTTCCAACGTCGAACGCACAGCGGTATCTCCAGGCCAACTACACGGTGCGCAAGACCACCGATGCGGCTGCGCTGGCTCTCAACGATGCGGGGGATGGCAGCCTTTGGTCTGCGGCCAACGTCCGCTACCAGGAGTTTTTCCGTGAGATCGTCACGAAGTTCCAATACGGCGACGCACTACTGATCTCAGGCAGTGGCGATGTCGTCTACTCGGCGCTCAAGGATGTCGATCTCGGCACGAACATCCTGAACGGGCCATACAGCGGTTCGAAGTTGCACGACGCCTACAAGAAGGCGATGGCCGCCAACAGCGTCGACTATGTGGGCATTACCGACTTCGAGTTCTACCAGCCGGCGGAGATGCAGCCGACTGCATGGGTGGTTGCCCCGATTGCGCCGGGCGGCAAGACAATCGGTGTCTTGGCCATGCAATTCCCGGCCTCGCGGATCAACGAGTTGATGACGTTCGACAAGAACTGGAACATGGCGGGGCTGGGGGACTCCGGTGAGACGTTCCTGGTCGGACCTGACGGATTGATGCGGTCCGATTCCCGGCTGTTCGTTGAGGACCCGCAGGAATTCAAGCAGCAGGTCATCGCCGCCGGCACCCCGCCCGATACCGCCGAGCAATCGGTTCGACAGGGCGGGACCACCCTGGTCCAGCCCGTCGGCTCGGAAGCGACTGAGAACGCCAGGAAAGGACAGTCCGGCACTCTGGTTTCCAAGGATTACCTCGGAAACCGGACTCTGCAGTCCTATTCCCCGGTGACCGAGCATAATTCGAATCTGCAGTGGGCGATCGTCGCCAAGATCGACACGGCCGAGGCGTTCGAGCGTGAGTCCGCATTCACGCGAACCTTGGTCCTCACCACCGTGGGCATCATTTTTGCGGTCTGCCTGATCGCGGTCTATCTGGCGCAGCTTTTCGTGCGACCGATCAGGCGGCTCGAAACCGGCGTTCAGCGAATCAGTGCGGGCGACTACCAGGTGGCCATACCAGTCGAGTCAGGTGATGAGATCGGTGATCTGACGGCCGCGTTCAACGAGATGAGTCGCAGTCTGACCGTCAAGGAAGATCTGCTCAACGAGCAACTTCGGGTCAACGATGATCTGCTCAAGTCGCTGATGCCGGAGCCGGTGGTTGATCGATTCCGTGACGGCGAAAAGACCATCGCGAGCGAGCACCACAACGTGACGGTGGTGTTCGCCGACATCCTGGGTATCGACGAGTTGCAGGCTGAGATGGCTCCCGCGGAGTTCCTGGCTCTGATCAACGAGCTGCTCCGCCAGATCGACGCGGAAGCCGACGATCTCGGTGTCGAACCGGTGCGCTCGGTCCGCAACGGGTACCTGGCCAGCTGCGGTCTGACCATTCCGCGGCTCGATAATGTCCGTCGCACAGTCGAATTCACTATGGAATGCCAGCGGATCATCACCCGCTTCAACAGCGAGGAAGGCACCAGCCTGGGCTTGCGAGCAGGTATCGACACCGGCGATGTGGGCAGTGGGCTGGTGGGCCGCAACTCGTTCGTGTACGACATGTGGGGCGGTGCGGTCAATCTCGCGCACCAGATCAAGGGCGGATCACCGCAGTCCGGCATCTATGTCACCTCGCGCGTCTACGACGTCATGCGCGACGACATCGCCTTCACCGAGACGGGAACGATCACCGTCGGCGGTGAGAGCCAGCCCGTCTGGCGGATTACAGGCACCCGGTAATGGGAGGTGTTCTGAGCTCGGGGTGGTTCTACTGGGCCATCGGGATTGCCGTCGGTGTGCCGTTGGCCGTCGTTCTCCTCACGGAGTTGCAGCGGTCGCTGCAACGCAAGCAGAGCTTTTTGGTCAAACCCGTTGGCATCCTGCGGAATTACCTGCTGCCTCTGAGCGCGCTGTTGCTCCTGATGGTCCAGGCAAGCCAGGTGCCCACTGGGGAGACGTCGGTCAAGATGATCGGCACGCTGGTCGCTTTCGTGGTGCTCGTGCTGTTGCTGTCCGGGGTGAATGCCACTCTGTTCCAGAGCGCGCCGGACGGTTCCTGGCGCAAGCGAATGCCCTCCATCTTTCTGGACGTCGCGCGGTTCGTCCTGATCGCGGTCGGTGTGGCGATGATCTTCGCGTACATCTGGGGTGCCAACGTCAAGGGTTTGTTCACCGCTCTGGGCATCACGTCGATCGTGGTCGGCCTGACGTTGCAGAACTCGGTGGGTCAGATCATCTCCGGTTTGCTGATGTTGTTCGAGCAGCCGTTCAAGTTGGGGGACTGGATCGAGACACCGGCCGCCAAGGGCCGCGTTGTCGAGGTGAACTGGCGGTCAGTCCATCTGGAGACCGGAACCGGGCTGCAGATTACGCCGAACTCGGTGCTGGCCGCGGCGTCGATCGCCAATCTGAGTCGGCCGCACGGCAAGCATGTGATGAGTCTGACAAGCGTCTTTGCGCTGAACGATTCGCCTGACCGGGTGTGCGCAATGCTCACAAAGGTGGCGTCCCGGCTGCCCCAATGCGATCCCGACCGGACACCGTCCGCGGTCCACGTGGGTGCCAAGGAGTACTCGACAAACATTCCGCTGCGGACTCCGGGTGACGACGGAATGGCCAAGGCCAACTTCCAGCGCTGGATCTGGTACGCGGCTCGCCGGCACGGGCTGCACCTCGATGAGGCGGTCGACGATTTCTCGAGCCCCGAACGAGTTGTCGCCGCGGTCGCTGACGTCGTCGCCCCGACGTTGCGCCTGAATAATGACGACGAGCTGGCCTTATCCGCTCATGCGGCGATGTTCCGTTATGGCGCAGGCGAATTGATTCAGGAAGCCGGTGACGTGCCGGACGGGATGACGTTCATCGTATCCGGGGACGTGCAGTTGACTGCCCTGACGGACGATGGATCACTGATCGTGGTCGACGATCTGGACGAGGGCTCTTTCCTTGGGCAGACAACTCTCACACGTCAGCCGCTGATCTCGTCGGCGTACGCCGTCAACGAGGTCACCGTTGTGTTCGTCGAACGTGATGTCATTGCGACGGTGGTGCAGCAGAACCCCGCTCTGATGCAGGAATTCGGCCGAACCATCGAAGAGCGCCGCACCAATGTGCTGGAAGCTCTCGCTCCCGATTCCGAGTGAATTGTTGAAATGGTTACGACGAGACGTCACGACTTGGTGGTGGTGGGCGCCGGGATTGTCGGCCTCGCGGTGGCTCGCGAATGGATTCTGCGTCGCCCCGATGACTCGGTGGTAGTGCTTGAACGTGAGGATGGTCCCGCCCGCCATCAGACTGGACACAACTCTGGGGTTGTTCACGGTGGAATCTATTACGCGCCCGGATCGCTCAAGGCCAGGTTGTGTGTCGAAGGCGCGCGCCGTATGTACGAGTATTGCGAACACCACGCAATACCTCACGAGCGCTGCGGCAAGCTGATCGTCGCGGTGTCGTCCGACGAGATACCGCGACTTGATGAGCTGGAGGTGCGCGGCATTGCCAACGCGGTGCCCGGCCTGCGTCGTGTGGGCACCGGGGAGATCGCGGAGATCGAGCCCAATGGTGTTGGGCTGCAGGCGCTACACACCCCCAACACGGGTGTCGTCGATTACGGAGCGGTCTCCGCGGCGCTGGCGTCCGAACTGGGTGGACTCGGCGTCGACGTCCGGTTCGGTACGGAGGTTTTGTCCGTCAGCGGTGACGGGCTGGTCCGCACCACGTGCGACCCGGTCACGGCCAGGACGGTGATCGCATGCGCCGGCCTTTGGGCCGACCGGTTGGCACGTGGCGCCGGTGCTTCGAGCGATCCCCGGATCGTGCCGTTCCGCGGTGCGTATCTGAGTTTGCGACGTACACAGAGCCCGCGGCTGAACGGCATGATCTACCCGGTTCCGGACCCGGCGCTTCCGTTTCTGGGCGTGCACATCACCAGGCACATCAACGGTGAAGTGACCTTGGGGCCGACCGCCATGATGGTGCCTGCCCGCGACGCCTATTCACTGCGCCGCTGGAACACCCGGGATGCCTGGGAGTCGTTGACGTGGCCGGGAACCTGGCGAGTCGGACGTCGGTATTGGCGGGTGGGCCTGGAAGAGCTACGAATGGCGGCGAGCCCCCGGGCGTTCGTGGCCGCCGCGGCCCGGTACATGCCGGGCCTTTCGATTGCCGATCTCGACGGGGGCTCACATGCAGGTGTTCGGGCGCAGGCGGTCGGTCGCGATGGGACGTTGGTGGACGACTTCGTGATTTCCGTCGACGGCCGGGTTTCACACGTACGCAACGCACCGTCGCCGGCGGCGACATCGGCTTTTGCGCTGGCGCGGGAATTGGTAGACCGCGTCACCGGAGACGCCGGTTAGATGGGGAATCGTTCGCCGTATGGTGGCGCTGCGCTGGCGGTCGTGGCGATGTTGTGTGTCCAACTCGGGCTTGCCGTCTCGGTTGGCCTGATCGACAGAATCGGTGTAGCCGGCTCGGCATGGCTGCGGCTGGCATGGGCCGGGGTGCTGTTTCTGGTGGTGGTCCGCCCGCGCCGGAGTGCTTTCACCAGAAGGACATTCGTCGCATGCGTTGCGCTCGGAGTTGTGACTGCGATGATCTCGGTGCTGTTCATGGCCGCGATCGGGCGTATCCCGCTCGGCACCGCGAGCGCTGTGGAGTTCCTCGGCCCGCTGGGTGTCGCTGTCGCAAAGGGCCGCGGACCGGGCCGGTTGGTGTGGCCGTCGCTTGCCGCCATCGGTGTGCTGGTGTTGACGCGACCGTGGCTGGGCACCATCGATGTGGTGGGCGTGGGTTTCGCTTTGGCGGCAGCCGTGTGCTGGGCGTGCTACATCCTGCTGACGCAGAAGGTTGGCGACGGTGTGGACGGCCTTGGTGGCCTTGGGGTTTCGATGCCGGTCGCCGCATTGGTGACTACCGCGGCCTTCGGATCCACCGTGTTCCCGAAGTTGACGCCGGAACTCCTGCTGGCCGGTTTGGGTGTGGCTGTCCTGCTGCCGATCATTCCGTTCAGTTTGGAATTGCTTGCTCTGCGCCGGTTGACCACGGCGTCGTTCGGCACGCTGATGAGTCTGGAGCCTGCCTTCGCCATGGTGGTCGGACTCGTGGTCCTCGATCAGCATCCCGACGTCGCAGCCGTGGTGGGGATTGCATTCGTGGTGGGTGCGGGGATCGGTGCAGCGCGCAGCGGTTCACGCGCCCCGGCGTTGTGAGATCGCCGGCCTCAGCCCCACTCGTGATTCATCTCACGGGATTTGACGATGTCCTCTTCGCACTGCTCATGCCGGACATGCTTCCGCGAGCGGGCACTGAGGACTATGAGAAGTATTGCGGCGCAGGCGGTCAAGGCACCCATTCCGAAAATGATGGAGTAGTTGATCGCAGGCTCGTAACCGTGGTGGGTCCGGCTGAGGAGCACGGCGACGAGCGCGGCGGCAAGTGATGCGCCGAGTGTGCGGGAGATCGCGTTCAAGCTGGTGGCCACGCCGGTCTCGTTGGCGTCGACTTCACGCAGGATGAGTGACGGCAGCGCGCCGTAGGCCAGGCTGATGTAGACGCTGATCAAGACGGCCGCACCGATCACCGGCAGCCGCGGCAGATGCGGCACCGCCAGTATTGCGTACCCGACAGCCCCGGTTGCGGCGCCTGCGATCAGCACGGCGCGGGCGCCGAATCGATCGATGTATCGGCCGCTGAGCAAGGTGGCCGCGAATCCGGCCATGGCGCCCGGGAATTGGAACAGCAGGCTGGTGGTGAGGACTGTGGCGCCGAACCCGTAGCCGCTTTCGATGGGGGACTGAGCAAGACTCGTCACGCCCAGAAAGCCGAAGTACAGGCCTGTCCCCACCAATACGGTGGCGATGTTGGTCAGCAGGATCGGTCCGCGGGAGAGCATGGTCAGCGACACCAGTGGTTGGGGGCATCGACGCTCCCAGCGCCACCACACCCACAAGATGCAGATGCCGGCAGCAAGGGTGCCCAGGGTTCGGGCAGACGTCCAACTCCACGTCTGCGCCTGAGTGATACCGAGCAGCATCGCGGACAGTCCGAGCGCCAGCCCAACCGCACCCGCCCAATCCACCGTCCCGGTCTTGTTGTGGGGTGGCCGTGCGGGAACAACCAGCAAGACCGCGATGATCACCACCGTCGTGAATATCGTCGTCACCCAGAACACTCGGTGATACTCGGCGTCGCCGGTCATGAGCAGGCCCGTCACCACCAGGCCGATACCGCCGCCGACGCCCAGGGTTCCCGAGATCACCGACAGCGCCTGCATCAAGCGGTCGTGCGACAACTCCTCGCGCAGGATAGACACGGCCACTGGGTACAGGGAGAACGATGCACCCTGTAGCACCCGGGCGAACACCAATAGTTCGATTGACGTCGTCGTGGTGGCGATCACCGACCCAATCAGGACGATCCCCAGCACCACCAGGAGAACCCGCTTCTTGCAGTGGAGGTCGGCGAGTCGCCCGATGAGCGGAGTGGTCGCCACGGCCGAGAGGAGGTTGGCGGTGATCACCCAGCTCACACCAACCTCAGAGGCCTGGAGTTGGCGGGCGATGACGGAAAGAATGGGGACGACGCTCGTTTGCAGCACCGCCACTGTCAATGCGACAAGACTCAGGGTGGCCACCAGCCGCCATGACCGTCGGCTGTCCTGATCCACGACGTCGACGTTAGAGCAGGCGCCCCTCGGACATTGGCGGGGTGCCTCGATTACCGTCAGTCAGATGAGGACACGCGCCGACATTCTGGTTGCTGCGAGCGATCTGATGGCACTCGTCGAAAGTGGTGATGCGCCCGCCATTCTCGACGTGCGATGGCAGCTCAGTGAGCCGGACGGGCGCCCCGACTATCTGCGGGGGCACATTCCGGGCGCGGTCTATGTCTCACTCGATGATGACCTCGCCGACCACACACGGACTGGAAGGGGACGTCACCCGTTGCCGTCCGGAGGTGCGGTCCAGGCGGCCGCACGCCGCTGGGGTTTGCGGGAGGGCAAGCCGGTTGTTGTCTACGACGACTGGAATCGTGCGGGTTCAGCGAGGGCATGGTGGGTGTTGACGGCCGCCGGAATTCCCGGTGTGCGAATCCTCGACGGTGGCCTGGCGGCGTGGAAGGCGGCGGGCGGAACCCTTGATGAGGGCAACGTTGATCGCGAACCGGGCGACGTGACGGTGCCGTTCGACAACCTCTATGCGGGTGGATTGCCGACTCTGACGCCGAACGAATTGTTGGACGTCCCGGTGCTGATCGATGCGCGTGCCCCCGAACGCTATCGGGGAGACACCGAGCCGGTCGACGCCGTCGCGGGCCATGTTCCCGGTGCGCAGAATCTGCCCAGCACATCGTTGCTGGCGGACGACGGGACCTTCCTGACCGACACGGAGCTGGCACATCGATTCGTGCGGCAGGGAATCGGCAGCGTGGACTCGACCGACGATGCTCGGCCGGGTGTGTATTGCGGATCGGGGGTCACCGCTGCTGTTGTGGTGGCGGCGTTGGCGGCGGCCGGACATGACGCATCGCTGTTCCCGGGATCGTGGTCGCAATGGAGCTCGGACCCGACACTTCCCGTCGCGCGGGGTGACGAGTAGCGACTAATCGCGGGTCCACACCGAGATATACCCGATCGGGATCCCGGTGTGGCTCGCAATGCATTCCCGTGCTGCCGGCTCGACGGCGGGTCGGGTGTTTGCCTTGGTGGCAGCTCCGACTTCCGGGATCTGGATGGTCCAGCGGCCATCCTCGTGGCTGATGTTGATTTCAAAGCACTGACCGGCCACGGGGCCCAGAACCTTGTGGGAACGGGCACGTCGTAGTGGACGGGTGGAGAAGCTGCAGGTGTTGGGGTTTGTACGCATCTTCTGCTCTTCTGGAATGACTTTTGAACGTGTGAAAAATTACTCCGATGCGGGCGGGATACCAAATCCGGGCCGATTGGTCAACAGGAATTCATGCCGGGGGCCCGGCCGCCCGGGAGTCGGCTCCGCGCATGTTTGCCGGGGGATATTGAAAGTTCCTGTGGTCCAACCATTTCGCCGTGTAAGTTGCCGATCATGAGTGGCGCATTCGCAGACCGGGTGGCGATCGTGACCGGTGCCGGCGCAGCAGGCGGCATAGGCGCGGCGATCGCAGCGGAATTGGTCTCCAAAGGTGCCCGGGTGGTGCTCGGAGCCACCTCTGATCGGATCCATCAGCGGGCTGAGGAACTCGGCGACAATGCGGTCGGGGTGGTCGCCGACCTGACGGTCGATGGTGCTGCCGACACGTTGGTCGCCAAGGCCGTGGAGACGTGGGGTCGCCTCGACATCCTGGTCAACAACGCGGGCATGACCTCGGTTTCTTTCGGCGCCGACTCCGACAGCGAGGTCGTCGACCTGACCCTGGACGAGTGGAACACCGCCATTGCGCGGAATCTCAACACCGCATTCCTGATGTGCCGGGCCGTTGTGCCGGTCATGAAAAAGGCCGGCTACGGCCGGATCGTCTCCATCGGATCGACCACGGGCGTCGTCAATGCCATGCCAGGGCAGGCCACCTACACGGCGGCCAAGGCGGCGCTCGTCGGGTTGACGCAGTCGCTGGCACTGGAGGTCGTTCAGGACGGCATCACGGTGAATGTCGTCGCACCAGGGCTGATCGCAACCCCGTCGCAGTTCGATTTCGAGGCAAGGTCGGCGGCGGCAGGCCCAGCCAGGCGAAGTGGAACCCCCGCGGAAATCGCTGCGTGTGTGGCCTTTCTCGCGCATGAATCCGCATCGTTTGTCACCGGTGCGGTGTTGGTCGCCGACGGCGGCCACAATCTGCCGGAATCCTGGAATTCGTGAGGCCCGCATAACCCTCAGATCGAAAAATCCTCGCCGTGCCAGACCCCGGCTTCAGGCGGGCGGATGACCCGTTCGCCGTGTGGTGCGTCGGCCAGTGCCTCCAGTTTCGACACCCGGCTCAGCAGTGAATGCATACTGGCGCCGAGGGGGTCGGGGAGTGTCGAGTCGTTGGGCTTGGTCGACTGCGTGACCGGGGCGGCCTGGCTGCTTCCGACGATCTGGCCGGGAACTCCGACCACGGCCGAACCGGGCGGAACCGGCTTGACCACAACGGCATTGGCGCCGATGCGACTGCCGGCGCCAATGGTGATCGGACCCAGGACTTTGGCTCCGGCCCCGATGGTGACGCCATCGCCGACCGTGGGATGCCGTTTGCCGGGGTCGAGGCTGGTGCCGCCGAGTGTGACGCCGTGGTAGATAGTCACGTCGTTGCCGACTACCGCGGTTTCGCCGATCACCACACCGGTCGCGTGGTCGATGAACAACCCGCTGCCGAGGACTGCACCCGGATGTATCTCCACACCGGTCAATTTCCGCGTGAGTTCAGCGATCAATCGGGCAATGAGTTTGAGGTGCCGCTGCCACAGCCAATGGGTGACACGATGCGACCAGACTGCGTGAACGCCCGGATAGCAGAGGATGACCTCGACGACCGATCGTGCGGCGGGATCGCGTTCTCGAACCGAATGCAGGTCGCGGCGCATTGCGGCGAGCACGGTCAATCCGCCAGCTCCGCGAACAGAAGTGTGCTGAGGTACCGCTCACCGAAGTCGGGGAGGATCACGACGATCAGTTTTCCGGCGTTCTCCGGCCTCCGCGCGAGTTGCAACGCGGCCCAGGCGGCAGCGCCCGATGATATGCCGACGAGGAGGCCTTCTTCCCGGGCCAACCGCCGGGCCAACTCGAGCGCATCGGTGTTCTCGACGGTGATGACCTCGTCTATCAGGTCGAGGTCGAGGACAGGCGGGATGAATCCGGCGCCGATGCCCTGAATCGGATGGGGACCTTTCTGGCCGCCGGACAGCACAGGGGAGGCGACGGGCTCCACCGCCACGAATTGTGCCGACGGCTTGCGTTCCTTGATGACTTCGGCAACACCGGTGATAGTTCCGCCAGTGCCGACACCCGCGACGAAGATGTCTACCTCGCCGTCGGTGTCGCGCCACACCTCCTCGGCGGTGGTCGCCCGGTGGATCGCGGGGTTGGCCGGATTCTCGAATTGCTGTGGCAGGAAGTACCGCTGATCGGACTTGGCCAATTCTTCGGCCTTGGCGATCGCTCCCGCCATGCCTTCCGCCCCTGGGGTGAGGATCAGGTCGGCGCCATAGGCGCGCAACAACATTCGGCGTTCGATGCTCATGGTCTCGGGCATCGTCAGTACGCACTTGTATCCGCGCGCGGCACATACCATCGCCAGCGCGATGCCGGTGTTGCCGCTGGTGGGCTCTACGATCACGGTGTCCGGGGTGATCAGCCCGGCTTGTTCCGCCGAATCGATCAGTGCGACGCCGAGTCGGTCCTTCACGCTGGCGGCGGGGTTGAACGACTCCAGTTTGGCGACAACGTCGGCGACGGCTCCTTCGGTCACCCTGCGCAGGCGGACCAGTGGTGTATTGCCGATCAGTTCGGTGATGTCACCGGCGATGTTCATCTACCTTCTCCCGGGGTGTGAGACCAGGCGCATCGGCCACTAGCGCCCAAGCCTAACAGGCAGGTCAGGAAGCCCCCGGCGACAACTGTGCCGCGGTCATGGGTATCCGGAATACGGTCGGCGATGTCGGTGAAAGTTGTTTCATGCAAACCTCTTTGGCTCCTGTATCCCAATATCTGGATTGACCAGGGATTCGCTCAGCACGATCTTTTTCCATTGAGTCTGCTCGCGGCGAGAGGTGCGGCGGCCACCACACTTCAGCGTCGAAAGCAAGGCTATTGCGCACCTTGCCGACATGGCTCCCTGCATCGTCCGCCGGCGAATAACCTCGCCACCGAGATTCGCGGGCGGCCGGCCCGTTTGGTAACGACTGTGTGCGGGAGGCGTGATGGATTTCTCCGTGATCCAGCAGAGCCTGCCGCTTTTCGCGAATGCCTTCATGACCACGCTCTGGCTTTCGGTCGTGGGCATCACGTTGGCCGCCGTTATCGGAATTCTGTGCGCGCTGGTGCGCTACTTCGAGATCCCGGTGGGCGAGCGCATAGCGGGTGCCTACGAGGAACTCTTCCGCAACACCCCACTGCTCATCCAGTTGTTCTTTCTCTACTACGCCCTGCCCACTCTGGGCATCACACTGTCGGCCTACTCCTGCGCGATCGTCGGCCTCGCACTGCTGGGCGGCGCCTATATGGCGGGTGCATTCCGCGGCGGATTCGGCGGAATTCCGCGCATCCAGACCGAGTCGGCCCGTGCGTTGGGCCTCACCAAGGTCCAGAACGCGCGATTCGTGGTTCTCCCGCAAGGCCTTACGTTGAGCATCGCCCCATTCGCCGCGAACGCCATATTCCTTGTCAAGGAGACGTCGATCTTCACGGCCATCGCGGTGCCCGAGCTCACCAATGAGGCACGCGACCTCATCGGCATGTACTACCACACCGATGAGTACCTGCTGATGCTCGTCATCGGCTACGCAATCATCCTGGTGCCGTTGTCGATTGGCCTGACCTTCCTCGAAAGGAGGTTTCGCAGTGGAGCTTTCGGGAATTGAGGTGCTTTTCGCAGGGTCGAATTTCAGCCGGTTGATGGGCGGACTCGCTGTTTCGGTGCGGGTTTCGGCTCTGGCATTGTTGATCGGCATTCCGGCCGGTGTGATTCTGGGCGCGCTCTGGACGCTGCCCAGCCGCGCAATCGACCTGGTATTGCGCCTGTATCTGGAGTTCTTCCGGATCATTCCCACACTGGTGCTGCTGTTTCTCGCCTACTACATCCTGCCCCGGGAGCTTGGATTCAGAGTCGACGGGGAAACGGTGGCGGTGTTCGCCTTCGCGCTATGGATAGCCGCCGAGATGAGCGATATTGTCCGTGGCGCACTGATTTCGGTTCCCGTAGTGCAGGTCGAGGGCGCTCGTGCGTTGGCGCTCGGCCGCCTGCAGCAGTTGCGCTATGTACAGCTGCCGCAGTCGGTGAATCTGATCATGCCTGCCACAATCAATCTCGCGACTCGGGTGATCAAGACGACTTCGTTGCTGCTCTTGATCAGCGTGCTGGACGTGGTCAACGTCGGTCAGCAGATCATGGAGGCCAACCGGGACCGCTATCCGGATGCGGCGTTATGGGTGTACAGCTTCATCTTCGTGCTCTACTTCCTGGCCTGCTATCCGTTGGCGGCCGCCGCTAATCGTCTGGAAATCAGAGCGAAGGAACGAATACATGGCTGAGTCTTTGCTTTCCGTGCGGAATCTGACCAAGTCCTACGGTGAGCGCACCGTGTTGAACGATGTCAGTTTCGACGTGCCGGCTGGAAGTGTGCAGGTGCTTCTGGGGCCGTCGGGCAGTGGCAAGTCGACGGCGATCCGCTGTCTCAACGGCTTGGAGACGTTCCAGTCCGGAAATATCGTCTTCGGCGGCAAGCCTGTGGTGCAGACCGAGAAGGCCTGGCAGCAGCTGCGGACCAGAATCGGTATGGTTTTCCAAAGTTACGATCTGTTTCCCAATTTGACTGTGGCGGAGAACATTCGGCTTGCGCCGGTCAAGGTCCAGAAGCGCGGTCGTGAGGAAGTGGACGCGCACGCCGACGAGCTGCTGACCCAGGTCGGGATGTTCGACTACCGCGACAAGTACCCGCGCCAGCTGTCCGGCGGTCAAAAGCAGCGCGTCGCGATCGTGCGCGCCCTAGCGATGAAGCCCGACTTGATGCTGTTCGACGAAGTCACTGCATCGCTGGATCCAGAGATGGTCCGTGGGGTTCTCGAGATCTTGCTCGGGCTGGCCCGCGGCAACATGACGATGATCGTCGTCACCCATGAAATGGAATTCGCCCGGCGCGTGGCTGACACTGTGCTCTTCCTGGACGGCGGGAAGATCCTGGAAGCAACGCCCGGAGAGGAATTCTTCAATCGGCCCAGGAGTGATCGTGCCCGGCGATTCCTCGACAGCATGGCTCCGCTGTCAGAGCAGGAAGCCCCTCATCTCACCGCCGAATCGGCCTAGCCTCAGTACTGATAGGAGAACTTCTATGCCTGCTCCCGTGTCCAGCCGAGGTCCGCGTTGGCTCATCCTGGGCTTGATCGCCGCCCTGACTTTAGTGGTGGCGGCCTGCTCTGGCGGTTCGTCGAATTCGGGTCCGACAGTTGAGGACATCAAGTCCGCGGGAAAGGTTCGGATCGCTGTTTTCGGTGACCTGCCGCCCTACGGATACGTCAAGAACGACGGCGGGCGTGCCGGTCTGGACATCGAATTGGGTCAGCGGATCGCGAGCGACCTTGGGGTGCGGCCGGATTGGGTTCAGGTCAATGCCGACAGCAGAGTGGACGCGTTGAATTCGGACAAAGTCGACCTTGTGCTTGCCAACTTCACCGTGACCGATGAGCGCAAGCAGGTAGTGGACTTCGCCAACCCCTACATGAAGGTGTCGATCGGTGTGGCTTCCCCCGGTGACGCGGTGATCACCGATCCTGCGCAGCTCAGCGGAAAAGAGCTCGCCGTCACCAAGGGGACCACTGCTGAGGCATTTTTCACTCAGAAGTATCCCGACATCAAGCTGGTGAAGTTCGATTCGAAAACCCAACAGTTCCAGGCGTTCAAGGATCGGCGGGTTGCGGCGCTGGCCGACGACAACTCGTACCTGTTCGCGTGGGCGAAATCCAACCCCGGATTCACCGTCGGTATCAAGGAGATCGGCCCTGCGTCGTTCATTGCGCCCGCGGTGAAGAAGGGCAATGTGAACCTACGCGACTGGGTGAACACCGAGATCACCAATCTGGTGAACGACGGATTCTTCCAAAAGGCCTACGACCAGGAGCTCAAGCCCTACTTCACCGAGGATGTGAAGCCCCGGGACATCCTGATCCAGAGTGTCCCGCCGGCCAACTGAGAGTTTCGTCGGCTCCGATCCGGAGGACGCCTTCGACGAGGCGAAGGACATCGTCGGCTCGAGTGCGGTGGTTGACGATCGCCGCCCGGATCGCTGGGACGCCATTGATGATTGTGAGCGACGGCGCAACCTCGCCCTCATGTTGCAGGCGTTCGACGATCCGGCCGTTTGCGGAGTGGTCTCCGTAGGAGAAGCACACCACGTTCAAGGTCACCGGCGCGAGTAGCGTGAGCGCTGGTTCGGCGTCAATGCGATCGGCTAGAAGCGTTGCAAGCGAGCATGTTCGGGCCATCACCCGGCCAAGTTCCTCAAGTCCGTAGGTGCGGATGGTCAACCAGGTCTTCAGTGCCCGAAACCCTCGGGAGAGGTCGGGTCCGAGATCGCACGGCCACCAGTCACCGCCGGCGATGCCCTGGGTGGTTCGGGTGAGATATGCCGCGTTGGTAGAGAAGGCGTCGCGCAGCCAGCGACCGTCTGCCACCAGAAGGAAACCCGCGTCATAGGGGACTTGCGCCCATTTGTGGAAGTCGAAGGCGATGCTGTCCGCGCTGCTGATGCCCGTGTACAACGGCTTCAGTTCGGGCGCAAGAACGCCGAGTGCGCCGAGGGCGCCGTCGACGTGGAAGTGCAGACCGAACTCGGAGGCGATTTCGGCAAGGGCGGCGAGGTCGTCGATGGCCCCGGTGTTCACTGTTCCGGCGCTGCCGACCAAGAGGAACGGCTTGGCGCCGTCGGCGCGGTCGGAGAGAATGGCGGCGCGAAGGGCGTCGACGTCGATGCGATGTCCATCGTCGGTGGCAATCGAGCGCAACTGAGAAGATCCCACGCCGGCGAACTCCATGGCGCGTGAAATGCACGCGTGAGCCTCGCAACTGGCGTATGCGGTGAGACGAGGTCCGCCGATCAGACCATCGCGACGCACCTGAGATCCCAGGGCCCGGGTTCGCGCGGCAACCAGAGCCACCAACGTCGCCTGGCTGGTACCGGTGAAAAACAGGCCGTCGGCCGTCGCCGGAAATTCGAAGACGTCGCGCATCCATCGCCCGACTTGTCGCTCCACTTCGAGTGGAACGTGGTCGCGGCCACCAAGATTGGAATTGAGGCTGCTGGCGAGCATGTCGCCGAGCATGCCCACCGCGGTTCCGCCACCCTGAACCCAGCCCATGAAACCCGGGTGGGCATTGCCGCTGCCGTACGGCAATACCTTGTCCCGCACATCCGCGTACACGTCGGCCAGTGGCGTCGGCTTCAGGGGCAGGGGAGCGTCGAACGCCTGCCGGACCTCCGCGGGAATCGGCTGCCACAGCGGTCGCTCGGAAAGCCCACCGATGTGGTCGAGGGCATCGTCCAGCATGCGGTGGGCTTCCGAACGCAAGCTCTCCCAATCACTGTGGTCGAGACCGAGCGGGTTCGGACTGCGAGTGAATCCTTCAGCCGACGTGTGCGCCGCCTTCGGCGATGCGATGCATCGCATCGATGAACACGTCGATCTCCTCGAAGGTGTTGTAGAAGGCGAACGACGGCCGCACTGTCGTCTCGACGCCCATCCGCCGCAGGATCGGCTGGGCACAATGATGCCCGGCGCGAACGGCGATGCCCTCGGCGTTGAGCGCCTCTCCGACCTCGATGGATTCATGGCCGGCGAGAACGAAGGAAAGCACGCTGGCCTTCTTCTCGGCAGTGCCGATCAAGCGCACGCCCCGGACTTCGGCCAGCCGTGGCGTGGCGTACTCGAGCAACGCGTGCTCGTATTCGGCAATCCGCTCGATGCCGACCTTCTCCACGTAGCGCAGGGCCTCGCCAAGCCCGACGGCGTCCGCAATATTGCCGGTGCCCGCCTCGAACTTGTTCGGCAGTCCCTGGTAGATGGCGCGCTCGAAGGTGACATCGGCAATCATGTTGCCACCGCCCTGCCACGGTGGGGTTTCCGCCAACGCTTCCTCGGTGCCGTACACCACGCCGATTCCGGTGGGCCCGAAGATCTTGTGGCCGGAGTACACCAGGAAGTCCGCGCCCGTCTTGGTCACATCGATGGGGATGTGCGGGATGGACTGCGCGGCGTCGATCAGCACCCGAGCCCCGTACCGGTGGCCCAGCTCGACGATCTTCTCGACCGGCGTCACAGTGCCGAGGGCATTCGAAACCTGGGTTGCCGAAACGATTTTCGTCCGCGGCCCGAGCAGCCTCTCGAATTCGTTGAGCAGTAGGTTGCCCGCGTCATCGACGGGGGCAACCTTGATGACTGCGCCCGTTTGGCGGGCAATCATCTGCCACGGAACGATATTCGCGTGGTGTTCGAGGTTGGTGATGACGATCTCGTCGCCCGGCTGAAGGTGCTTTCCACCCCATGCCTTGGCCACCAGGTTGATCGCCTCCGTGGTACCGCGGACGAAGATGATCTGCTCAGCCTTGGGAGCTCCGATGAAGCGTCGCGCGGTTTCGCGTGCTTCTTCGTAAGCATCGGTGGCCCGCGCGGCCAATTCGTGCGCAGCGCGGTGAATGTTGGAATTCTCGTGTGCGTAGAAGTACGAAATGCGATCGATGACCGCCTGCGGCTTCTGGGTGGTCGCCGCATTGTCGAACCAGATGAGCGGCTTGCCGTTGACCGTTTCGCGCAGGATCGGGAAATCTGCGCGGAACGAGTGGACATCGAAGATTTCGTGCTTGTCGGCGGTCTGGGGGACCGGTTCGACAAAGCCGGGTGCAGCGGTGGCGAAATAGTAGTTCGCTTCGTCACCCTTCGCCGGCCGGGTTGATTCTGCCGGCGCCGGGTACCAGGACGGCGCGGCGCCATAACCCAGGTCCGGCACCTCCGGGATCACCAGCCAGTCGGGCTTGAGTGCCCGCAAGGGTTCCGGCGTCACCTGACGAGCGGTAGCCCGAGCAGTCGACGTGGACGTGGGCACCGTTCCGTCCGGAAACACGATGCCCTGCGGCACCGCGAAACTTTCGGGAGCAGGGACCCCGGTGGGTACCGCCGACGTGTACGGGTCGCGAGTGTAGGTGTCGGTGAGGCTTCCCGAGGTGTGCGCCGTCGAGGTCGCCGAGCTGACTTCCGGGGCGCTGCCCCTCGGAGCCACCGGAACCGTCTGCGGCGGAACGGGTTCCGGCCCCGGCGAAGTGGGTGTCACCGCGGAGACCCCGGACATCGACGGGGCGTCGATGAATACCGGCGCCGGGGAGTATGGCGCGGCTCCTACGGCCGCGGAGCCAAGCGACGCCGCGGACGTGGTGTCCGGCGCACTCCCGCGGGGCGCCGGTGGAACAGCCTGTGGCGGAGTGTCATTGCCCGGCCGCACGCCGGGGCCGAAGCTCGCCGCGAACACTTGGTTCGCCATCGCGGCGAGTTCGGCCTCACTGATCGGGAGGTCGCCTTCGGCGGCTACCGATCGATAATCACTTGTACTCATGGAAGTGGTCCACCGCGACGCCGTCGAGCACGCCCAGAGCGTCATCGGTCAGCACTGCGAGCGATGAATACTGCGTCACCAGGTAGGACGCGATTCCTGAGCGGTCGATGCCGCTGAACCGAACGGACAGCCCGGGAGCCTGCTCGCCGACGAGGCCGGGCTGGAAGAGCCCGACCACACCCTGGCGCTCCTCACCGGTGCGGATCAGGATGAACTTGGTCTTGCCGTTTTCGACCGGAACCTTGTCGCTGGGGATGATCGGGATTCCGCGCCACGTGATGAATTGGGCGCCGAAAAGGTTCACCGTGGCCGGCGGCACACCGCGGCGGGTTGCCTCGCGGCCGAAGGCGGCCACGCCGAGCGGATTGGTCAGGAAGAACGCCGGCGTCTTCCAGACCTTGGTGATCAGCGAATCGAGATCGTCCGGTGTCGGGCCGTTGCCCCGGACTCGAATGGTCTGTTCGGGGGTGACCTGGGACAGCAACCCGTATTCCGGGTTGTTGATCAGTTCCGACTCCTGGCGTTCCTTGACGGTTTCGATAGTGAGGCGGAGCTGCTGGGCGACCTGGTCATGCGGGCTGGAGTACAGGTCGGAGACGCGGGTGTGCACGTCGAGTCGTGTGGAGATGGCACGCAGCGTGTACTCGCGCGGGCTCGTCTCGTAGTCGACATACGTCTGCGGCAGCGGATTCTCGATGTCCTCGCCACCGACTTCGGCGTGCAATTCAACGCGATCGGGGTTGACCACGCGGTTGACCCGGTAGATACCCGCCTCAACAGGAACCCAGCTCAACAAGTGCAGCAGGAAACGCGGGGTGATGCTGCTGAGCTGGGGGATTGTCTTGGTGGCGTTCGAGAGCTGCCGGGCGGCAAGCGAGCCGAGCGCCTGGGATTCGTTTTGGGCCGACGTCATCGTGGTTCCTCCGGGGATTGGGGTCGCGCCAATCATTGTCGATCACATGGCACCTTGCACAGATTTGATGCTCACCGTGATCCGAACCCATTACTGCTGGTCGGCTCTGTGGCGTAAGGTGGGGCCATGCTTCAGCACGCATCGCTGCGTTACGCGTCACCGCGTTGCATTGCCATGCGTTTCTGTTGTTGTTGATCCAATCTGACGCCGTTTCGTCCCTGCGCTCAGTTCCGTCGCCCTTGGGCTTGACGACCTGCGCTGCTCAACGCACTCAGAGAGATCAGCATGATGCCTGTTCACCAATTGCCTGTACAGCCGCTCCACGCGGATTCTGACGCCGTTTCCCGGTCGGATTCGATAGCCGTCGAGCGTCGCGTTCAGCCGATGTCGGCGGTCAACCTCTCACGGATGACGCACTATCGCGGTGGCACCTACTCGCACACCGTCGATACGATCGTGTTCACTGATGGCACCCGGGCACGCACCGATCTGATCCGGTTGAATCCGAACATCGACGCGTATTCGCTCGATTTCGCGGCGGCTGCCCCCACCACTCCCTCCCGATACCGCGCCGATAGCTGGTCGGCGGTCCCGCATCTGCAGACCCGTGCGCACGAGGCCGAGGTCGACTGGATCCTGCGCAATTCGTATCCGGTTCGCTCCACGGCCCAGCTCAGTCACGACCTCCGTGCTGCCGGCTACCCGCTCGGTCAGCGCAACATCGCCGAGCACGAGGCCATCGCCGGAACCCAGGCCGCGATCTGGCGGTTCACCAATGGGCTCCAGTTGGACGACCGTCCACTCAACGTCCCGGTCCGAATTTCCGAGAGCGACACCGAGGTCGCAGTGGAGTTCGACGGGCGACGTCAGCTCGCCGAATACTCGGCCACGGTGTCGTCGCGAAATGGCGCGGTGCTGACGCTGCAGAAGTCTGCTGACGGGGTGAATTGGCAGAATGTGGCCGCCTCGCAAGTGGTTGTCCGACCTGGAATCACCGCGGTTTCGAAACCCCTTGGTGTCGGGAGCACGCTGGCTGACAGCGGTCATAGCACCGGCCGTTCCGGATATCAGCACTATCGGCTCACCATCGACGGCGACGCGATCGTGAGCGACCTCGCCTTCCTGCTCGACAATTCCCGCGACTATCGCAACAGCGAGCCTGTCGTGTACCTCTACAACTATCTGCTGGCCGGTGCTGCGGCCGCCCGAAAAGCCTCTGTCACACCCGCTTTGGATATATCCGATGCGGTTTCCGGCGGTGAGCTGATCGGCCCGTTCAGGTTGGTCACCGCCGACGCTGCCGCGCTGAGAGTCTCGGGTGGGCACAGCATCGTTGATGCGGACGGAACCGTGATCGGTGGGCCGCTGAAGCCGGAATCCGCATTCTTCCTTCGGGTTTCGGAGGGGACTGCTGCGGTCACCCTGACCATCGAGGTTCCCGGACACATCAACGGGTTTGGTGGCCGGGTGATTACCGGCGTGGCTCAGGACGAGGCTGGGAACGCCACGCCATTGGCACTGGCGGTCCCGGCGCAACTCGTTGTGGAGTTCGACCTCCGTTGGGCCGGAGTGCTCACCGCCGCACTCTGATTCAGAGCGGATGCAGGATGCGGTCGAGGAACTGACGCGTTCGATCCTGGGTCGGGTTCCCGATGACCGCGGCCGGTGGACCCTGTTCGAGCACCATGCCTTCGTCGATGAACAACACCTGATCGGAAACCTGGCGGGCGAACAGGATTTCGTGTGTCACGATCACCAAGGTCCAGCCCTCGGTGGCCAAATCTCGAATGACTGAAAGGACTTCGCCGACGAGTTCGGGATCGAGCGCGGATGTCGGTTCGTCGAACAGCACCAACTTGGGTCGCAGTGCCAGCGCACAGGCAATACCGACGCGCTGCTGCTGCCCGCCGGAGAGTTGATACGGATATGCATCCTGCTTGTCGGAGAGGCCGACTCGGCGCAGGAGAACCGCGGCTTCTTCGCGCACTTCGTCGGCCGGGCGTTTCTGCACAATCACCGGCCCTTCGATGACATTCTGCAACACCGTCTTGTGGGGAAAGAGATTGTGCGACTGGAACACCATGCCGCTTTGTGCCCGGTAGTCGGCGAGTAGGGCTTTTGCGACAGGTTGCCGAAGTCGATGGTGACGCCCCCGACGCTCACTACGCCGCTGTCGGGAACATCGAGTGCGTTGAGCGATCGCAGCAGGGTGGTCTTCCCTGACCCGGATGGGCCGACCACCGTCGTCGCCGATCCCGATGGCACTGTGAAGGACAATCCCCGCAGGACATGATTGTCGCCGAAAGACTTCGTTATGTCTTGTGCCGCAACCAGATTCGTGGACAGATCGCTCACGGTGCCACGTACCTCTCCAGTCGGTTCTCCAGTCGGTTCTGCGCGAATGACAGCACCAGGCAGATAGCCCAGTAGTAGGCCGCGGCCGTGCCGTACATTGCGAAGAATTCGAATGTCGGTGCGGCAGCGATCTGCGCCGTGCGTAGCAGTTCCGTCACGAGAATCGTTGACGCCAGGGATGTGTCCTTCACCAGGGAAATGAGCGTGTTCGACAGTGGTGGAACTGCCACTGGCCCTTCGGAATGCTGAGGATCGCCGACCGGATGATTTCCGCCGCGTAGCCGCCCACATTAAGGCTGAACGCAATCACCGCAGCCGGAAATGGAGCGATCTTGATGTGCAGTTCGGGCAGGGCGAAGAACACGATGAACAACTGCACCAGCAGCGGAGTGCCTCGGATGACCGAGATGTAGAGCCGTGCTGCGCCGTTCAGGGCGATGTTCTTCGACAGGCGGGCCAGTGCGACGATGAGCGCGATGGTCAATCCGATGACGAAGCTGATGATCGTCAAAGGGACGGTCATGGTGACCGCTGCTTTGGCCAGGGGCGCAAGGTTGTTCGAAATCAAGCGCCAGGTCGACTGACTCGCGTCCTTGCCTCCCGATACCGGGCCGCCGGTGACATTGGCCTTCAGGTACTTCTCCGAGATACGTGTCAGCGATCCATCGGCCCGCAATTCGTCGATTGCGCGGTTGAGGTCCGGCAGTAGTCCGCTGTTCTTGCGGGCCGCGAATGCCGTTTCGCTTTGATGCCCGGCCGGTGCGGCGATCTTCACCGAGTTATCGCCCGTCTTCGCGAGATAGGCGTACACGGCGATGCTGTCGTTGATGGTCGCGTCGACCCGGCCCTGGTTGAGCAGAGCGATCGCTTGGGTGAATCCCTCGACGGATTCGACTTGGGCGCCGGCATCCCGGGCGAGCTGGGTCCAGTTGCTGGTCATCGATTGGGCGGACTTCCTGCCCCGTAGGTCGGCCAGTGAGGTGATCGATGCGTCATTGGCGCGCGTGACGATGACCCCCTCACCGAGCGCATACGGTTCGGAGAGGTCGTATTTCGCCTGGCGCTCCGGGGTGACTGTTACCTGGTTTGCGACGATGTCGAACCGATTCGCCTCCAGCGCAGCGAATATCGAATCCCACGGAGTTTCGACGAATTCGACCTTGACCCCGAGCTTGTCACCCACGGCGCGTGCCACATCAACGTCGTATCCCTCGAGTTGCCGGGTCGCGGGATCGTGATAACTGAACGGCGCGTAGACACCTTCGGTACCGACCCGGAGCACTCCGGACGTGAGGGGCCCGTCCTTGGTCGACGTCGAGCCGCACCCGGTGATCAGCATTGCTGCCGCGAGAAAGACGACGAGGAGCGCTCGCCACCGCAGGTGCCGCATCCGGCGGACGGTAGTCGGGCAGCGAATCGGGGCCAAGAGTTCGGATCAACCAGTTTGTATCGCCGTCTCAGGCCACGCGGGCGTGTATCAGGGCGTGGTTGAGCCAGGTTTCGGCCGGGCTTAGCGGGGTGTCGGGTGTGCCGGGTGTGGGTGGGGCGGTGGAGTGGTAGCGGGCCCCGGTTGGGGTGGTGAATTCGGCTTTGTGCCTACCGTTCTCACCGGTTTGGGTGGTGACCGTCCAGCCGGTCGCTTCTTTGGTGTAGTTGCAGGCTTCGCACAGGCCGAGTCCGTTGTCGGCGGTGGTTGCGCCGCCCCGGTGGTGGGGTTGGGCGTGGTCTCGGTGGCGGATCGGGGCGTCGCAGTACGGGGTTCGGCAGCGCTGGTCGCGTAGTGCGACGAAGTCGGCTAATCCTTTCGGGAATAGCCGCGACCGGGATTCCAGGGCCACCAGCGCACCGGTGGCCGGCGTGGCATAGAGGCGGCGCAGTGTGGCCCGGGAGCGTGGATCGGCGATCGCATCAGTGATCCACTGCTGCGCGATCGCCGACGGCACAGGGCCATAGCCGGCGATCGAGGCGGCGTCGTTGCGGACCCCGAACAACGCTTGATCGGAGATCACCACCGTGACCGCCACCGGGACCGGCTGATCTGCGGGCCGTCCGGTGACCCGCTCGACCAGAGTGTCAGCCATCACCTGACCACGAGAGCGATCATCACAGCAGGTATCGGCTTCCCGCTTCAGTGCGGCAAATACCGACACCCCTTGCGCAACGGGCAAGAGAGCGGTCACGTAGGTCATGGTGTCCGGCGCCGGTCGGATCGTGACCGTGCGTTGCGAGGGCGCCTTCGCCGTGCGATCAACCACCGCGTGCGGATCCAGCTGATAGGCGATCGCTTTTGCTGCCGCAGCCAGCGCCGCGTCGCCCATGCCGTCCAACCCGGTGCGGTCTGCGCACAGTTGCGCGTCCAACCGGCGCCGGTCCTCGACGTCCAAACACGCCGATTCCCGTACCAGGAGGGTGGCCCGCCATTCCGAAAGCGCACCGCACTCCAGCGCGGCAAGGGTGTGCGGCATTTCGTGGACCAATGCTTTGGCAAACCCCAGATGACGTCCACCCCGAGCCGGGGAATCCCGGCGGGCCAGCGCGACTTCCGAAGCGATACCCCGGCCTCGCTTCTCAGAAGGCACACCCGCGGCAGCCTCTGCTTCCCTGCGGGCGGTATCCAAAGCCACGGTCAACCGCGCCTGCTGCGCGGCCGCGGCAGCCTTGATCGTTTCCAGCTGGGCGATGCCCTCGATCAAGGCCGCTTCATCGGTCGAGTGACCGAGGCCGGAGCCGCAGATCGCCGATGTATCGAACACATGTTCGATGGTACTCCCGTTTTTGCAATCCGCAACCCGCTACTCGTGTTCCGTCCGCAAACAATGGGTCTTGCCCCTCGAGTGCCAAGGGTAATAAAGTCGTTACCTAATTCGGACATGGGCGGAAATGGGTGTTTTATGGGGATTATGCAGCGCTGTACGGTGGTGGGGGCAGGGTTCGCCGCGTTGGGACTGCTGCTGACGCAGTCTGTTGACGTAGCCACAGCCCACGCGCATAGCAAAGACCCCACTGTTGGTCGTCAGCATCATGTGACCAACCAATGCGGAAGTTGTTGGGCGTTTGGATCGCACGAAAAGTCCGCGGGTGGCGCCGGCGCAAAACGTCCGCCTGTCCGGAAATCCAGCGGCGGTGTTGGCGCTGCGAATGTTTGGCATATCGGAAGGTAGGCACGCAGAGCGCGGCTGCCCAAGATCCGCCTGAGTGAGGCGATTGCCGTCAGGTCCGATGTACTCGCCGCTGGAAGTGTCCCGGATAGCGACGCGTTCGGATCGTCCTTCCAGTTGTAGTCATCGTTGAGCGGAACGTGATGCTCGTCGCTCTCGCACAATTCGACCGTTGCGGCCCGCTTGGCCGGGTTGTCCTCGCCCGGAATGTAGCGGGTCTTTTCACGGTGTACGGGCTAGGTACCTGTCCAATAGTTCGGCCCCATTGCAGTTCGAGTTGGGTGAGGTTGCCCTCCCGCCGGGATCCGGTGAACAGCCGCCCGTTCTCCAGGAACCATTGAGCACCCCGGAACAACCGGTGGGTCCGGGAAGCTGCCAATCCCGGCGCGCCGTATCAATTCGCGGGTTCACAGCGATCAGTGTCTTGTCGGCTGCCGTAATGGCCTCACCGATAGTCTCGCCACGGACAGATCTCCTGCACCCACCTCGAGCAGCACGTTGTTCAGGGTGAAAACGATCAAGACGGTGTACGGGATCGAGGGCACGTTGGTCGAGACGATGGAAACCCTTGCCACGAAACAGATCTGCTCAAGCACATCCCTCCATGCGTAAGGGCCGCGCAGCGTCGCTGCGAGAGTTTCCAGCACCAGCAGTATTCGGTTTTGCTCACGACCAGTGAATCGCCCCCGGTTGCATGCCGGGTTTCGCGCTCGCTGAATTGATTGGTAGCCGGACTCGTCGGCGGCTGAAATCTTGATGCAGAGGTCTGCGACAGCGCCGTTTCGCAGCGGACTTTCCGTTGGAGGGGATATGGCAGACAACAACGTTGAACTCAGCAAGGGTCTCAAACGGCGCCACATGAATTTGATCGCCCTGGGCGGGGTGATAGGTGCCGGGCTCTTCGTCGGCAGCGGGGTGGTGATCGCGAACGCCGGCCCAGCGGCCGTGGTCTCCTTTCTGATCGGCGGGCTGATCACGATGCTGATCATGCGCATGCTGGCCGAGATGGCCACCGCGCAACCGGTGGTCGGGTCGTTCTACATCTACGCCCGCCAGGCGTTGGGCCGTCGCGGCGGCTTCGTGACCGGCTGGATGTACTGGTATTTCTTCGTTGTCGTTGTGGCGGTGGAGACGGTCGCCGGCGGGCGTATCGTGCACCTGTGGCTGCCGCAGGTGCCGCTGTGGATTCTGAGCCTTGGTCTGCTGCTGGCGTTGACGGCGACAAACCTTGTGTCGGCCAAGTCATTCGGCGAGTTCGAGTATTGGTTCTCGTCGATCAAGGTCGTCGCCATCGTGATCTTTCTCGGACTCGGTCTGTTATGGATCACCGGCCTCTGGCCTGACTCAACGCCCGGGTTGGGCAATCTGGTCGATCACGGTGGCTTTGCCCCCTTGGGCTGGGGCGCGGTGTTGGCCGCGGTGGTCCCTTGTGTCGCGTTCTATACCGGCGCGGAGATTGTCACGGTGGCCGCAGCTGAATCGAGCGAGCCGGAACGCGCGGTTTCGCGGGCAATGAAGTCGATCGTCGCGAGGATCATCGCGTTCTACGTGGGCTCGATCCTGGTTGTGGTCGCGGTAATCCCCTGGGATGCAAAGAGCGTCGGCGTCAGCCCGTACGCCGCCGTGCTCGAAGCCCTCGACATTCCCGCCGTTGCCACCATCATGAACGTGATAGTCCTGACCGCGGTGTTGTCGTGCCTGAACTCGGCCCTGTACACGACCTCGCGAATGGTGTTCGCGCTTACGACGCACGGCGATGGGCCGACCTTCTTCACGAAGCTGTCCGACAGCGGAGTTCCGCGTCGCGCCATCGTTCTCGGAACCACCGTGGGCTACGTCTCGGTTGCCGCCACCTACATCTGGGGCGATGTCGTGTTCAACTTCCTGGTGAATTCGTATGGCGCCGTTGCACTTTTCGTCTATCTCATCATCGCGGTGTCGCAGGTTGTGCTGCGCCGTCGTGCAGAACGGGACAATCCAGGTGCGCTGCGGTTGAAGATGTGGCTGTTCCCTTGGTTGAGCTATGCGACTATCGCGTTAATGGGGTCCGTCATTCTCGCGATGGCGTTCCTCCCGAGCACACGGTCGCAGTTCGTGATGAGTGGAGTCACATTGGCGGTGATCCTGGTGGCATACGAGGTCCGCCGCCGGCGGGGGGACCGCCCAGAGCTTGCGGCGCCGGTGAGTGTGCCGTCTGATACGGCCATCGCGGAGAGTCGTGTATGACACCGCACTGTCGGCGAAAGGAAGAAAGATGTCGTTGTCGTTTCACTGGTTTCTGCCCACCTACGGGGATTCGCGTGGATTGATCGCTGGAGGGCATGGCATACCGATGGCCGGCAGCCGTCCGGCGACTCTTCGCTATCTCAACCAGATCGCTGCGGCGGCCGAGGCCAATGGGTTCGAGGCGGTACTCACCCCCGCCGGCCTGTGGTGTGAGGACGCGTGGTTGACCACCGCCATGCTGGTCGGAACAACCGAGACCTTGAAATTCCTGGTGGCACTGCGTCCCGGCCTGGTGAGTCCCACCCTGGCCGCGCAAATGGCGGCAACGTTTCAGAAGCAGTCGGAAGGGCGGCTCCTGCTGAACGTCGTGACCGGCGGCGAGCCGCATGAGCAGCAGGCCTACGGCGATTTTCTCGACAAGGACCAACGGTACGTGCGCACCGGCGAGTTTCTGGACGTCGTTAGCCAACTGTGGAGTTCGCCCGAACCGGTCACATTCGAGGGTGAGTACATCCGGGTCAAGGACGCTCAGTTGGGTAATCGGCCCGATCCTGTTCCGCCGATATTCTTCGGCGGGTCCTCTGCCAGTGCGGGCCCAGTGGCTGCCAAGTTCTCCGATACCTATCTCACGTGGGGCGAGCCACCTGCCGCTGTTGGCAACAAGGTCGAGTGGATCCGTGGACTGGCCGGCGAGCACGGACGGCAACTCACATACGGGTTGCGGATCCACATCATCACGCGGGACACCGCCGACGAGGCGTGGGCCGTCGCCGACCGACTTCTGGCCGGCATCGATCCGTCCGATATCGAACGGATGCAAGCCAATCTTCTGCGCAGTGAATCCGAGGGCCAGCGGCGGATGGCCGAACTGCACAGGGGTGGAACGGATTCGCTGGAGATCGCGCCCAACCTGTGGGCCGGAGTCGGATTGGTTCGTGGCGGTGCCGGCACCGCGCTGGTGGGTTCGCACGAAGAAGTAGCGGCGCGAATCATCGAGTATTCGGAGCTGGGAATCGATCACTTCATTCTGTCGGGTTACCCGCATCTGGAAGAGGCCTACTGGTTCGGCGAGGGTGTCCTGCCGATCCTCGAGCACAAGGGATTGTGGAAGCGGACCTGACATTCTCCAGGGCGATTTACGCCATAGGTTGTGTTAGATTCCCGAGGTGTCTTTTCCGGGGGCGGTTCTCACGGCTTTCGTCCGTGAGTGTTGTCGGTGTTGTCGTAGCCGCACCTGACTGATTTGACGTAAACGTCCTTCGAGTCGTGGGTGCAGTAGAAGCCCCCATCACACCGACTCCAAAGGATTCACCAATGTCTCTCTCTCCCTCTGTAAATCCCGTTAAGCCTTCTGCAAATGCGGGCTCCGCGCCCGTGAGGCGCGCGGCGCAGAACCACCATCATGTGGTCGCGCCTTCTCTGAATCTCGCCGACAACGCCGCCGCATCGGTATTCGCCGCCGCTCGCATGCGCGGTCCGCTGGCCCGCGACGCCATCGCTCGTCTCACGTCGCTCAGTATCGCCACGGTCAACCGACAGGTGGGCGCACTGCTTGAGGCAGGCCTACTTCGCGAGCGCGCCGACCTGTCTGCAAGCGGCGCTATCGGCCGGCCCCGCGTACCGGTCGAGGTCAACCACGAGCCGTTCATGACTCTCGGCATCCACATCGGCGCTCGGACCACGAACATCGTGGCTACCGACCTGCTCGGACGGACATTGGACGTCGTCGAGATCCCCACCGCCCCCGGCCGTCCCGAGGTCGCACTGGCCGGCATCGCCGAGACCGCCAAGCGCTACCTGCGGCGCTGGCATCGGCGTCGCACGCTGTGGGTCGGCGTGGCCGTCGGGGGGATCGTGGACAGTGCGTCCGGGACGGTGACCCACCCTCGGCTCGGCTGGTTGTCGGCGCCCGTTGGGGCGATTCTGGCCAGCGTTCTTGGTCTGCGGGTATCGGTGGCGTCGCACGTGGATTCCATGGCAGCAGCGGAACTCATCCTCGGATTACGCCGCTTCACTGCGCCCCACTCCACGAGTCTCTACGTCTACGCACGCGAGACCGTCGGGTATGCGCTGGTCATCGACGGACGGGTGCACAGCCCTCAGAGTGGTCCGGGCAGCATCGCGGGCCTGCCGGTGCACTCAGAGTTGTTGGGGCACTCTGGAACTCTGGAGTCGACGGTGAGCGACGAAGCGGTGCTCACGGCTGCACGGCGGCTGCGGATCTTGCCCCGTGACGGAGTCGGATCGACGGTCGCCACACTTCTTCAAGTGGTACGCAACAGCGACCGGGATGGACGCGGAACTGCCCGCGACGGCGCCCGGCAGCTGCTGAACGAACGCGCACGCGTGCTGGGGGAGTCCCTGGCATTGCTGCGCGACGTTCTCAATCCTGACGAGATCGTTGTCGGAGGGCAGGCTTTCACCACCTACCCCGAAGGGATAGCCGAGCTGGAGAAGGGATTCGCGAGCAAGTCGATCCTGCCCCAGCGGGAGATCCGTATGACGGCCTTCGGCAACCGCGTTCAGGAGGCTGGTGCGGGCATCGTCTCGCTCAGTGCACTGTATGCCGATCCAATCGCCGCGATGAGACGGGCACAAGCGATTGCGGTCACCCCTGCTGGAGTCACCGCAATCTGAGGCCGGGTTAGCGGCGCCGGGTTAGCGGCGCCGGGTTAGCGGCGAAGCGCCTTGTTGGACAACCAGTTCCCGAAGAACTGGGCCGCCTGGACCAGGACGATGATCGTCAGAACGGCCGCCCATGTGACCCCCCAGTTGAATCTCTGGTAGCCGTACACAATGGCGAAGTTGCCCAGTCCGCCGCCGCCGACCGATCCTGCGACGGCGGTCATGTCGACCACTGAGATGAACACGAACGTGTAGCCGAGGATCAGCGGTCCCAGCGCTTCCGGCAGTAGTACGCGGGTGATGATCCGGAATGGCCCGGCCCCCATGGCTTGAGCGGCCTCGACCACGCCAGGGTCGATGGACACCAGGTTCTGTTCGACAATGCGGGAGATACCGAATGTCGCGGCAATGATAAGAGCGAAGATTGCCGCCTTCGTGCCAATCGTGGTGCCCACCAACGAGAGTGTGAGTGGACCGATGGCCACGATGAAGATGATGAAAGGGATTGGCCGAACGAAGTTCACGACGACGTTGAGCAGGTTGTAGACCCACTTGTTCTCGAGCACGCTGCCCTTGCGCGTCGTGTACAGCAGAACTCCCACGATGAGCCCGAAGAAGCCACCCACCACGAGCGTGGTGATGACCATTTGCAGGGTTTCCCAGGTGGACTGCCAGAAGATCGGCCGCAGCACATCCCAATTGATGTTCATCCCAACTCCTGCTGTGTGGCCAGTTCCTGAACTTTGGCAATTGAACGTAGTTGTGCGACAACCTGATCGATCGAGGCGTCGGATCCTGTCAACGCGAGCGTGATGTTGCCCACCGACCGCCCCTGTAGAGCCGATATTCCGCCGTACACGAATTCGAAGGCGACGTCGGTGGAGCGGATCGCATCGACCAGGACGGCACCCACCCGGTCGCCGTCGGTGACGCTGACCGACACGAGGCGTCCGGGGTGGCGTTTCGCCAATTCGGCGGTGTCGGTGGCCGATGGTTTGTCGTGGAGCGAGTTCTCCACGATCCGGACGGTCAGGTCGGCTTTGGGGTCGGAGAACACGGTGTAGACGTCGCCCTCTTCGACCAGTACACCGCGGTCGAGCACCGCCACCCGGTCCGCGATCTTTCGCACCACATCCATTTCGTGGGTGATCACGATGACGGTGATGCCGAACTCCGCGTTGACCCTCTTGAGAAGGCGTAGAACATCATTGGTGGTCTGCGGATCCAATGCCGACGTGGACTCGTCGGCCAGCAGAATCTTCGGATTGGCGGCCAGCGCGCGTGCGATCCCCACGCGCTGCTTTTGGCCGCCGGAGAGCTGCCTGGGGAATGCCCAGGCCTTCTCTGCTAGGCCGACGAAGTGAAGCAGTTCGGCAATTCGGTCGCGATGCGATTCTTTCGGGACGCCCGCGCATTCCAGGGCAAAGGCGATGTTGCCGTAGACCGTGCGCGAATTGAGCAGATTGAACTGTTGGAAGACCATCCCGATGCGGGTCCGCAGGTCCCGAATCTGCTTGGCGCTCAGCGTCGTAATGTCGGTGCCTTCGATGATGACCTGCCCCGAGGTGGGGCGTTCGAGGGCATTGATCATTCGCACCAGCGTGCTCTTGCCGGCCCCCGATCCGCCGATGATGGCGGAGATGCTGCCGGTGTCGATCGTGAAACTGACCGAGTTGAGCGCGTTGAACGTGTCTTTGGAACCTTCGACGGCATAGGTTTTGCTGACATTGACGAACTCGACGATCGGAGCCATCTGCTCTCCTTGTGGTGGCCCGGTCATTTCTGACGAATCTGGGTTTCGAGGGCGCTGGTAATGCGTTGCAGGTCGGCTGCGGGCTTATCGACGATCACCGCGGTGTCACGCGAAGCGTCCAGCACCGCCTTGATGACTTCCGGGTCGTGGTACAGCTCGACGATCTTGAGGTAGGTCGGATTGGCCTTGTCTTGTTCACGGGCTACGAAGGCGTTGATATACGGTTCGGCTGCCGCGCTGTTGGGGTCGTCGTTGTAGATCGCCGACGACGGGTCGAGGTTGGCGTCCAGGGCAAAGCCGTTATTGATGACCGCCGCAGCCACCGACGGCAGAGACGTCACCGTCTGCTGGGCGCTGATGGGCACCACCTTCACCCGCGATCCCTGTAGCTCGATGTCGGCCGGGGTGGAGATGGTGCTGCCGCCACCCTTCAACTTCACCAGTCCGGCCTGCTGGAGAACCAACAGTGCACGGGCCTGGTTTGTCGGATCGTTGGGAATCGCTACGTCGGCTCCGGGGGGAATGTCAGTGACCGCGGTGTAGCGCTTCGAGTACAAACCCAACGGCACCACGACCGTCGATCCGATCGGCGTCAGCGTTTGGTCGGCGGCGACGTTGTAGCTGGCGAGGAACTGCAGGTGCTGGAACAGATTCAGATCGGTCTGTCCCTGCGCCAGGGCCGGGTTGGGTTGCGAGTAGTCGGCGAAGTTGACCACCTTGATCTTGATGCCGTTGTGGTCGGCCAACCGCTGCAGAATGGGCCAGAAATCGGCACCGCCTTCGGTGGTGCCGATGGTGACCTCATCAGAATCGGCACTGCCCAGGATGGCGGTTGGCCCGCCGAACAACGAGAACACCAAGCCGATCACGAGCCCGAGTGAGACCACTATGCCTGCGACGATGAGGGAGCGGTCAGGTTTCGGCTTGGGCGGTAACCAGTGCGGATCGTCGCGCTCTTGTCCGCCGGCGTTGTCCGCGTTGGTCACCTGGGGCCTCGCTCCTTCGAACTGCCGAAATCTGATGGTCACTGCCAAGATGTCACAGAATGTTAGTGGTGCCCGTGCATTGCCATTGGAATTGCGCCAAGCCGCATTACGCCCTTGAACGCTGAACCCCATGTCCGGGCAGGCAAGAGGGTTTTTCGCATGGTGCGCCGAATTCGGGAAATGCGTCGGCAGGCGACAGCCGGAGTTTTTCCTTGCGTGATTCTTACCGGTCTGCCGTGACTTATACGCCCGCTTCCGCCCGCTGATCAGGGCGAATGACATGACGGCTTGCTGCAAAGCGCCTCAGAGTTATTGGTGCTCAATGTCTTTGGCAGCTGTGGCGTGGAACACTTGCACACGTGACTCAACGAACGGGATGCCGGGAGTGTTGTCGGGGCTAGTCGCCCCGACTCTGCCTGCCCAGCCGTCCATTTCGTCATTTCGGAGTCAGTACCATGCCTTCCGTAGCTTCAGTTGTGCCTACGTTGTCGTCATCCGGTTTCAGGTCGCGGGTAGTACCCGCGGTGTCAGCGCCCACCCGCTTGCGTATCCCGGACCTGCTGCACATGACCGATCACGGGGCGAACGACGTTCTCAACGGTCATTTCGACGACCTGCTTCCAGTCGGCGGGCTGCCGATCGACAGGCGCTGGTTCACACGCATCTATGGAGATGACGAATTGGATCTCTGGCTGATCAGCTGGGCGCCCGATAAATCGACTGAGCTTCATGACCACGGTGGTTCACTCGGCGCCGTCACGGTGATTTCCGGGGCGTTGCGCGAAACACGCTGGGATGGATGGCTTTTACGCGATAGACGATTGGCCGCGGGTGATCAGGCGGGCTTTCCGCTCGGATGGGTTCACGATGTCGAGTGGGCATCGGGAGGGGATTCTTCGGCTCCGGTCTCGCCGGCGCTCAGCGTGCACGCGTATGCGCCACCGCTGACGGCCATGTCGTATTACGAGGTGACGGAGCGGAACATGCTGCGCCGCAAACGCACTGACCTCACTGAGCATCCAGAGGGATGAGCCGTATCGACGCACTGCTGGCGGCGGCTCGCGCGCGGCTGGACCGTCTACGGGCAGCGGACGTCCCGTCGGCGGTGAGGCGGGGCGGAATCCTCGTCGACATCCGACCACAGAAGCAGCGCGACGCCGAAGGGCATGTGGCCGGTGCCCTGGTCATCGAGCGGAATGTCCTCGAGTGGCGATGTGATCCGACGAGCGATGCCAGACTGCCGCAGGCAGTTGACGATCACGTCGAGTGGATCGTCCTGTGCTCGCAGGGTTACACGTCGAGTCTGGCGGCGGCAGCGCTGCGCGACCTGGGACTGTGCCGCGCGACCGACGTCATAGGCGGCTACCAGGCGCTGGAGCGCGAAGGTGCGCTGGAAGCATTGCTGCACGCCAGGCACTGATAGCTTGCGATGCGTGAGCGCGCACCGGAACGAGCACAGGGAGTTGAACGAGCACAGGGGGCTGAACGAGCACAGGGGGCTGATCGTCGGTGCGGCCGGATTGATGGTCGCGGGCGTGCTTACAGCCAATTTGTCGCCGTTGGTCGCGGCGTCGTTCGCCGACGAACTGGGCTTCGGTATCGAGCGGGCCGGGGTGCTCGTATCCGCGGGGCAGGGCGGGGTTGCGCTTTCGGTCCTGGCGATGGTTCCGCTGTTGCCCCGGTTGAATCGAAAGATCGTGGGGGCGGTCGGCGCCTGCATTGCGGCCGCCTGTCTGGCGGTGACCGGCTTCACCACGACATACGCCGTTGTACTGGGCCTCCAGGTCGTGATGGGACTGGGTGCCGGACTGTCGTTCGCGAGTGCCAACTCGGCACTGGCCAATTCCCGGCTACCGGAGCGGGCGTTCAGCCTCGTCACGATCACGTGGATGGTGGTGGGTTCGGCGCTGCTTGCCCTGGGCCCGACGTTGCACGACGTGTGGCCCGGTGCCGGCATATACCTCGGTATCGCCACTGCGGAACTGTTGTGTGTGGTGTTCATCTCCAGATTGCCGGATGTGCGGCTCCTGCCCAGGGCGGCGGACGTCGTCAACGCTCCGATGTCGCCAATCGATCACCGTGCCCGAAGCACGTCACGCGGTTGGCTCACTGCGGCAATGTCTTTCGTCGGGGCCATCGCCCTGATATTTGTCGGCAACGCGATCATCTGGACCTATGCCCAGTCCATCGGAGTGCATGCCGGGTTGTCGGCGCAGGCGACGGGGACGCTCTTGGGGCTGTCTCAACTGACTGGCGTCATCGGAACGGCAATCACCTTCTTCTTCGGTGCCACCACCGACAAGATGCGAATCATCGTGCCCGCCGGGATCGCCCTGGGAGTCGGCGGATTACTGGTCGGCACCTCGACGACGCCGGTGCCGTACGTCACCGGACTCATTTCGATGTTCGTCGCGTTCTACTGCCTGGTGCCTTTGTTACTGGCGCTGGCCACCGAGATGGACACGAATTCCGGCCGATTCGTGGTGCTGATCAGCGCGGTCACGCTGATCGCCGGTGGTAGCTCGCCGGCGCTCGGTGGCGTGATCGCCGGCGCCGACCACGACTGGACTCGGCTCGGCATCGTTTCCTTCGTGCTGCTGATCGCAGCAATTCCAATGCTGGTGCCGCCGGTACGTGCGGCTCGGCGGGCGGCGACGCTCACGCGGAGTGCGTGAACCGTCCGTTCATCATCGTCATGTCGATGCGGGTGGCGGCGATGCGGTGCGGCTCGACATCAAACAGATTTTCGGCCAGCACCACAAGGTCGGCGAGCTTGCCGGGTTCGATGGACCCCACCAGATGGTCGAGCCGCAGCTGTCTGGCCGCGTTGATGGTGTTCGCGTGCAACGCCTCGTCGAGGTTGAGCCGTTCATCCAGCGGTTCGAGTATCGGCGCGTCCGGCGACCCGACGAGTTGCCTTGTTATCGACACTTCGATCGCGTCCAGCGGCTTGTACGTCGAGAACCAGCCCGCGGCGGGCCAGTCCGTTCCGAATGTGATCGTGCCGCCTGTTTCGAGTATGGACTTGGGCCGGAACATTTTTCGCTGACGATCCAGCCCGCAGCGCTCGATTGTGGTGTCCACCGTGCCGGGATCGGCTGAGAGCCAGTTGGCGGAGAACTGGGCGATGACACCGAGTTCTGCGAACCTCGGCTGATCGGTGTCATCGACGAATTGGAGATGGGCGATGGTGTGCCGGCGATCGCGCGGGGGATTGGTGCGGATTGCCGCCTCGATGGCGTCGAGGGCGGAACGCACCGTTCGGTCACCCAGCGCATGAATGTGGACGTCAATTCCGGCGGCATCGGCGGCGGTGACCAACTGACGCCATTGCTCATCGCTGAACGGTGCCTGGCCGTTGGACTCAGGCAGGTCGGTATAGGGCTCCAGCAAGCAGGCTGTGTGGCCCTCCACCGTTCCGTCGCCAAGTATCTTCAGAACACCGCCTGATACCAGTTCTGTGTCCAGATATGCTGACAACGCCAATGTTTCGGCTACCGCCTGATCGATCGGCGGTGCCTTGATCAGATGCGAAGCGACCACCCTGAATGGCAACAGTCCTGCCGCTTCCGACTCCGTGTACACGGCGGCAAGCCCGCCGGGTTCATCGCCGAGCGGTGGTATGCCGGCGTCGAACATCGACGTGATGCCTGCCGACGCGGCCTTCGGAGCCCATTCCCGGAATAGCTGTGCAAGTAGCCCTTTCGTCATGGGTTCGACGGCATTCACTATCGGCAACAGCGCGGGCATCTCCAACACGAAGCCCGTCGGTTCCCCGGATTCGTCGCGTGTATAGAAACTGAAACCCGGCACCGGGTCAACCGAATCTGCCGTCACACCGGCGATTTCGAGGGCCCTGCTGTTCGCCCACAGACTGTGCCCGTCGATGGCGAACATGAGGGCGGCGCGGTCGGGGATGATCTCGTCGAGAAGCTTCCTGCTGGGACCATCGGGTCCGAACATGTCCACCCGCCAACCGAAACCACGCAGAGGACCATCCGGGTGAATCCTGGCATAGTCGGCGATGGCGGCCAGCGCCTCTGCGCGGGTGGGGACCTGCAGATCGACTCCCGAGGCGAGGAATCCACCGAGTATCGGGTGGACGTGACCTTCGATGAATCCTGGAACCATCATCCGGCCGGCAAGCTCGATGACGTGAGTATGGGCATCGATCAATTCGTGGACTTCGGAATCAGTTCCCACCGCGATGATTTCGCGTCCTCGAACCGCCACTGACTGGGCCCATGGGCGTTGCGGATCACAGGTGTAAACGGCTCCACCCCGAAACACGGTCACACCCGTCTCGTCCGCGCACGCGGTAGCGACTGGTATTGCCGGTTCAGTGCCTGGCATTGCTCCGCCGCCGATCGAGGAAGCCAGATCGCAGTTTCTGCACATGTCAGCGAACCTGCCGGATTGCGTCGGGAGTCAGGTCCGCGATAGTCGGATAGCCGTCAATCGCCATCAAGAGTTCGGCCTCCGCCAGGATCGACCGCAGCACATGGACGATGCCGTCCGTGCCCGCCAGGGCGGCGCCATAGGCGTACGGACGGCCGATGCCAACCGCCCTGGCGCCCATGGCCAGTGCCTTGATCACGTCGGTGCCGGTGCGCACCCCCGAATCGAACAGGACCGGTACGTCGCCGGAGGCGGAAACCACGTCGGGCAGACAGTCGATGGCCGGAATACCGCCGTTAGCCTGGCGCCCGCCGTGATTGGAGCAATAGATGCCGTCAACCCCGGCGTCGACCGCTCGGCGTGCGTCGTCGGGATGGCAGATGCCCTTCAGCACCAGGGGCAGCGAGGTCAGTGAGCGGAGCCACGCCAGGTCATTCCACGTCACCTGGTACCCGAAGGTCGCGGACCACTGCGGCACCGCGGCCCTCGGATCGGCGACGACATCGGCGGTCGCCTTCGACCTGAACACCGGGTCGCTGGTGTAGTTGGCCAGGCAGTTGCCGCGCAGTTGAGGGAAGTTGGCGGTTGTCAGGTCGCGTGGACGCCAGCCCGGCACCCAAGTGTCAAGGGTGACGACGATCGCCGCGTAACCCGCCGCCTCGGCGCGCTGAACAAAGCTCTCCGCCAATTCCCGGTCCTTGGGCGTGTAAAGCTGGAAGAAGCCGGGGGTGTCACCGAATTCGGCGGCGATGTCTTCCATGGGATCCATGGTCAACGTCGAAATGCACAGCGGCACTTTGGTTCGTGCCGCCGCGCGGGCTGCTGCGAGATCGCCGTGTCGATCTCGGGTGCACAGTCCGGTCACTCCGATCGGTGCCATGAAAATCGGCGTCGCCCAGCGCCGTCCGAACAGTTCGATCGACAGGTCACGTTCGGGTGCGTCCACAAGCATGCGGGGCATCAGGCCCCAGCGCCGAAATGCGTTGGCATTAGCCACTTGTGTGTTTTCGTCTCCGCAACCCCCGTAGACGTACGACCACAGCGACGGTGACATCGCCTGTTGTGCCCTTGACTCCAGTTCGTCGAATGTCATTGGCAGTTCCGGGATCACCCCGCCGAGGCCCTGCAAGTAGATCTCGAACTGAAAATTGCCATACTGGTCTGGCACTACCGTTACCTCTCGACAGCGGATTGCATTGGTAATTCAGCGGATTCGCTTGTTGATGCGCATCTTTACATCCTCGGACAGGGCATCGGCGACTATTACTTTGGATAGCGATTCCGGTTCGATCGTCAGTGCGCGGAACACCAGACCCACGGTGACGCCATGGTGCGGACGGTCTGCGACCACGATTTCGTCGCCGGTGGAAACCGTGCCCGGACTGAGCACCCGCAGATAGGCGCCCGGCACCGACGACTGGGTGAAGGTCTTCACCCAGCCTCGCTCGTCGAGCCAGGCGGCGAATGTTCGGCAGGGGACCCGGGGTGCGGAGACCTCGAGTACCAGTCCGTCGCGGCCGACGTGCCACCGCTCACCGACGACGGCGTTGGTGACATCGACACCCGACGTGGTGAGGTTCTCGCCAAACGTGCCGTTGCTGATCGGATGCCCGACGATGGGTTGCCAGTTGTCCAGATCCTCGCGCGCGTACGCGTAGACGGCCTGGTCGTCGCCACCGTGGAATTGCGGACTACCGATGAAGTCACCGACCAGTCCGCTCCAGCCCCCATCCTGTGCTGATCCGGGCGGACGGACCACCACGCTGTGTGTTGTGGGCCGCTTATCGATCCCGGTCAGCAGTGCCGCGTCCGCGGGATTGGTTTGGGCTGAAGCGACATTTACCGTCAGGACGTGCGCCACAGGGTTCGACTATTCCACTTCGGGGCCGACCCTGGCCGGAATCGGTCGGCGTAACGCGGATTTTCGCTTGCGCGATGATAAGGACATGAGCCGGCGAATCGTTGTCCTCGGGTGTTCTGCTGTCCTCGCCGCGGGAACGCTCGCTTTCGCGCCGTCGGCAGTGGCCACCGACTGCCCCTACGGAACGGTGCCCACGTCGTTCAGCGGGGTGTGCGTCGAAGGACAATCGGGTGGATTCGGCGCGCCGGGCCTGGTTGTTCCTCCCGATGCTTCAGCTCCCGCTGCGAGCTGGGAAATGCCACCGGGGCAACTCCCGACGGTGGACGGTATTCCCTGCACCCCACAGCACATCGGCACCTGTATCGGTCTTCAGCAGAGCCAGGGCTGACTCAGGCGCACACGCCGCCGTCCGAGCATTCGGACTGGTATCAGTCGGTACTATGGATTGCAAAGTTATTCAATCCATGAAATGACCAATCGGTAGGAGCTTCGATGGCCACTGGCTTTGGCCGGACTGAGCGACCGCTCTACGAAATCAAGGCCAATCTCTTCAAGGCGCTAGCGCACCCCGCTCGCATTCGTGTGCTTGAGATCCTGTCGGCCAATCGTGGCCGCACGGCGGTCAGCGAGATCCTTGACGACACCGGGCTGGAACCCACCCTGCTATCTCAACACCTGGCACAGCTGAAACGGCATCACGTGGTCAGGGCGGAACGTGTAGGCAATGCCGTCTACTACGAGCTTGCGCATCCGTCGATTTCAGAACTGTTGGTGATTGCCCGCAGATTTCTGGCGGACACGCTTCGAGGTCAACAGCAGCAGCTCGAGGTCCTGCATGCACTACCGCCGGTCGGGCAGTGAGCACCGGGGCGAGGGGCTCGCTGTCCCGACTGCTACCGCGCCGCAGCGACTACGCGGCGTTGCCACGCTCATGGCGCCGCGACATCCTCGCCGGCGCCACGGTCGGCGTCGTAGCGTTGCCACTGGCGCTCGCGTTCGGTATCAGCTCCGGCGTCGGCGCCACTGCCGGATTGATCACGGCTGTTGTCGCGGGCTTGGTGGCCGCGGTGTTCGGTGGCTCCCAGGTACAGGTATCGGGTCCGACGGGGGCCATGGCCGTTGTGCTCGCACCGATCGTGGCACTGCACGGACTCGGCAGCATCGCGCTGGTGACTGTCTTGGCCGGGATCATCGTGCTCACCATGGGGGTAACCGGCCTTGGGCGGGCGGTGACGTTCATTCCCTGGCCGGTGATTGAGGGATTCACGCTCGGTATCGCGCTGGTGATCTTCCTGCAGCAGGTACCGGCCGCCTTTGGCGCGTCGGCTCCCGCAGGCGAGCGAACCTTGCCTGCGGCATGGGCTGTCATCACCCACGCGGACTGGGGGTCGGCAACGCGGACGCTGGCCGTCGTCGGTTTCGTTGCGTTGCTGATGTTGGTGACGCCCCGGATACATCGGGCCATTCCGGAGTCGCTGGCCGCCGTAGTCGCCGCGACGGTCCTGGTGTCGGCATTGGGTGTGCACGTCGCCACTATCGGCGAGCTGCCGTCACACCTGCCGACTCCGGTGATGCCACATGCGGATATCCGTGCATTGCATAGCCTGATCGGTGCCGCGTTGGCGATCGCGGCGCTGGCGGCCATCGAGTCCCTGCTATCGGCGCGGGTTGCCGCGACGATGTCGCCGACGGGTCCCTACGACCCGGACCGCGAACTGGTGGGTCAAGGGCTCGCGTCGATGGCGGCCGGGGCATTCGGCGGGATGCCGGCCACCGGGGCCATCGCCCGCACCGCCGTCAACGTGCGGTCCGGAGCGCGAACGCGTGTGGCAGCGATCGTGCATTCACTGCTGCTGCTCGGCGTCGTGTATCTGGCAACCGGGCCGGTGTCGACGATCCCGTTGTCCGCGTTGGCCGGGGTGCTGATCGTGACGTCCTTCCGGATGATCTCGGTGAAGACAATGCGGCAGGTCCTGCGTTCGACGAGGTCCGACGCCGTCACATTCGTCCTGACGGCCGTCGTCACCGTGTGCTTCGACCTGATCGAGGCGGTCGAGATCGGAATCCTGTTCGCGGCGTTCTTCGCTCTTCGCGTGGTCGCGCGGCGCAGCAGTGTAGTCCGGGAGGAGCTGCCCGGCCCGCACCTGCCCGGCGATGATCGCATTGCGTTGCTACGTCTCGACGGAGCAATGTTTTTCGGTGCGGCCGAACGTATTTCAAACGCCATTGCCGACGCTGACCGCCACGAGGTGTCGGTGGTCATCATCCGAATGTCGCAAGTCGGAATGCTCGATGCGACGGGCGCGCACACGTTGGTCGAGATCGCCGAGGAACTCGAATCACGCGGAATCGTGGTGATCATCAAGGGTGTTCAGGCCCAGCACATGAATCTGTTGATGAACATCGGCGTCATCGATGCGCTTCGCCACGAGAACCACCTCATCGATTCGCTTGACGACGCCATCGCCCATGCCCGGAGCCATGTGGCGGGTGTACACACCTAGCCTGGCTGTCGGAGGGCTTCCATACCGGGGGCGAGTAGACGATCGAGAGCCGACCACGGCACGGTGATGACCGGGCGGCCATGTCCGAACTGATAGTCGGCGAAGTGGATCTCCATGCCCGCCGGAGTGGGGATCCAGTTTGCGAAATTCGCTTCGGTGGGAGCATTTCCCGGCTCGTCGCCCATCGGCGCGGGGATGTTCAGCACGGCCGGCAGCAACAGCTTCGATTGTTCTGAAAGTTGTTTCAAGCCGGCGTTTTTGTCGGTGAACAAGTCCGAGAGCGTGATCGGCCTGGCCGAGCGGGAGTCGATCACCACGGTGCCGGTTGACAGAAGCGGATGGGCGGCGCCCGCGTGCATGTATGTCCCGGTAATGAGTTCGGCGATCGATGCGCCGCCGAAATGCAGCTCTGGTTGCGTGTCGAAGGTCCAAGTGCCGTCGGTGCCCGCGTCGCGCTTGAAAGATTCGAGCTGTTCCTTCGCTGAGGTCTGCACCGCCTGATTCAAGGCGTCGGCAACGCGGTCATCGCCGCCCGAGACCAAGTCGACTACCAGCGTCCACTTGCCGTTCCCGTCGGGCGTCGCTCCCTCGGTCTTGGAGGGGGCGGCGGTATAGGTCTTTGCGTTCGACGTTCCGTGCACGGCATCGGCGGCCGGGGCAGTTGGCGGCGGTGAGCCGGTGGTGACCGGCGCGGCAGAGGTCGATGCCGAATTCGATGTCGCCGGCTCGCTCTGCGAGCTGCCGCATCCAACGAGGGCGGCCACAAGGCCGGCGATAATCGCCGTGGCCCAGACGTCGCGCGAGATGTCCATGAGTCGATTCTTACACCGGACTACTGGGCCATCCCCCTTAGACTGGCCGAATGCAACGTGGCCGGGTGCAGGACTTCGAAGCTCCCGCGGGCCTGCTCCGAATCGAGGACTGCCTGAATGCGCGGGGCGACATCGCGTTTCCGCCCGGCACGACATTGATCTCTCTCGTCGACCGCAACATCGCCCATATCGGTGATACCGTCGCATTCCGGTATCTGGACTTCGGCCGCAGCGCTGAAGGTGAAGCGACTCAGCTCACCTGGGCACAATTCGATGCGCGTATGCGGGCCATCGGTGCACGGATTCAGCAGATGGTCGACAAGGGCGAGCGAGTCGCTATCCTCGCGCCCCAGGGCCTCGACTACGTCACCGGGTTCTACGCCGCAGTCAAAGCGGGAACAATTGCGGTTCCACTATTCGCTCCCGAATTGCCCGGGCATGCCGAACGTCTCGAAACGGCGCTCGCGGATTCCCGGCCATCCCTGTTACTGACCACCGCCGCGGCCTCCGCATCCGTTGCGGGATTTGTCGCGCGGCTGCCCGGTGCCAGACCTGAGGTTGTGGTGATCGACCACATCGCCGACTCGGCAGCCGATGAGTTCGTGACCGTCGATATCGACGAGAGCGATGTGTGTCATCTCCAGTACACCTCCGGTGCGACCCGCCCGCCGGTGGGTGTGGAGATCACCCACCGCGCTTTCTGCACCAGCCTGGTGCAGATGATTCTTTCCATCGACTTGCTGAACCGAAATACCCACGGCGTCAGTTGGTTACCGCTGTACCACGACATGGGTCTGTCGATGATCGGGTTTCCTGCGGTATACGGCGGGCATTCCACCTTGATGTCGCCCACCGCCTTCGTCCGGCGGCCCCTTCGCTGGATTCAGGCCCTGTCCGCGGGTTCGCAAATGGGCCAGGTGGTCACGGCGGCGCCGAACTTCGCCTACGAATGGACAGCCGCCCGGGGGGTTCCCGCGCCGGAGGAAAGCATTGATCTGAGCAACGTAGTGATGATCATCGGTTCTGAACCGGTGAGTGCCAGAGCCATCTCCGATTTTAGTAAAGCCTTTGAGCCACATGGACTTTCGGCCACCGCCATCAAGCCGTCCTACGGAATCGCGGAGGCCACCCTGATGGTGGCGACCATCGCACCGGCGGAGCGCCCGACAGTCTCGTACTTCGATCGCACGCAGCTCGCGGCCGGACGGGCCGTCCGCGTCGCTGGAGATGCTCACGACGCAGTGCCGCAAGTCTCCTGCGGGCAGGCAGCCCGAAGCCTGTCGGCAATCATCGTGAATCCCGATACCCGCGAGGAACTGCCGGACGGCGCGGTGGGGGAAATCTGGCTGCACGGCGACAATATCGGCCGCGGCTATTGGGGCAAACCTGAGGAAACCGAGTTCATGTTCGGTGCCCGACTGGCCGCCAGATTGTCGGCAGGCAGCCGGGCAAATTCCGTACCGGCATCGGAACCATGGCTGCGCACAACAGATCTCGGCATGTTCGTCGATGGCGAGCTCTATGTGACCGGCCGGATCGCCGACCTGCTGACGATCGACGGCGTGAACCTCTATCCGCAGGAAATCGAAGCGACCGCCGCTGACGCGTCTGCGTCGGTCCGCCGGGGCTACGTCACCGCCTTCACCACCCCCGAGGGCGTTGTCATTGTCGCCGAACGCGCACCCGGCAGCGGCCGCACCGACCTGCAATCGACAATCGATGCCGTGCGAGACGCGGTATCCCAGCGACATGGCCTGAGCGTCAGGGACATTCGTATCCTTCCGGCCGGCGCCATACCTCGGACCACGAGCGGAAAACTGGCTCGGCAGGCATGCCGGATCGGCTATCTCGCCGGCGAGCTGCGGGTGCGTTAGCCGGCGGGATTTGATCGGTCTGTGACAGATCAGCGATCGTCGCGCTCGGACTCCGCGTCGTACCGGGGCAGACCCATCTCGGCCCGAAGGTGATCGGCCGCGCGTTCGGCGAACATCGAAATCGTCAGCATCGGGTTCACGCCGATGGCGCGGGGTAGCACAGAGCCGTCGATCACGTACAGCCCGTCGTGCACGCGGCCGTCTGCACGGAACACCTTGCCGGCGTGGTCTACGACGCCGCCATCGACGTTGTCCGACACCGCGCACCCACCGAGCGGGTGGGCAGTCAGCAGGTGGTTACCGAACAACGTGTTCGCCCACCACGGGTTCTTGATGTAGGTCCCGCCGACGGCCTCGACCGCCGGCTTCAACTTCTCGTTGACGTCCTGATAGGCACGTTCGGTGGGCGCGCCCGGCCACTCGATACCGGTGGAGCCGTCCTTGCGCAGGACCAGCTCACCGTCCGAATTGTCGTGGACCATGATCAGGAAACCGAGCGAATGGTTCATCGCGCCGTCGGTGTTGAACTGAATGTCCTTGCGCCACCGGTTCACACGAGCCGGATTGATATCCGGGTACTTGAGGCCCGCCAAGCCCATGAGCCCGAGCCGAAACACATCCTGCAGTGCCCTGGGTACCGAGAGATCCTCGACCGTGAATCGCTTGCGAAGATCGGATTGGTCGGCGCCGAATTGCATCGCCACGTTGATGCTGGGCCCGCAGCGCAGCTCGTTGCGTGGCGCGACATCGGTTGTCGACCAAGCCTGGGTGTCAGTGCGGTGGTCGGTGTTGTAGGCGATCCCGAAGCTGTCGCCATTACCGCTGAAGTTCTTTCCGAGTCGCCCGGAGACATCCAACCCGGCGTTCCTCGAGCGCATCAGGATGCCGTTGGTGCCCAGTGTTCCCGCGGACAGCACCACCCGGGCAGCGGTGAGCTCCACTGGTGCCGTGGCTGATTCAGATCGACGGCTGCCCGTCACGCGCCATCGACCGTCGCTCAACTCGCGAACCTGATCAATCTCGATACAAGTGTGCAACTCAACGCCGAAATGACGAGCCATCGGCAGGTAATTCGTCATCAAGGTGTTCTTCGAGGACGAGTTGTCCCCGGTCCCGTCGCCGCCATGCAGAATGCATTTCTTGCGTTGCACCCCGTACCGGCTGGTGCGGTCTTCGTTGCTGACGGCGATATTGAGGGTCTTGACCTTTGCGCCGGCCTGCTCGGCGATCTTGGTGAACACGTCGACCCGCGGCATCGACTCGATATCGGCGTAGGGGATGACGCCGAGCATGGCTTCGGCTCGCTCGTAGTACTCGCTGAGCTCGCCGAGACCATCGGGGTCCTGTTCGACCATTTCGCGGAATTCTTTAGGCCACGAATGCAGGAACACCTCACGATCCGGGCGGAACGCGACGTTGAAATTGATCAACGATGTTCCACCGAGACCGTTGCCCTGAAGCACATCGATGTCATCATTGCGGTGAATCTGGAGGAGCCCAAGCGGGTTCCACGCTGACCACAGCTCCCGGAGCGTACCCTCTTGCGTCTCGGGAAATGTCCCGGTGGAAAACTCCCTGCCGCGCTCCAGCACCGCGATGCGCAACTTACCGCCGGTGGCGGCGTTGGCGATACCGAGGCGGGCTGCGGTGACAGCGCCACCGTAGCCCGACCCGACGATGACTATGTCGTACTCGGTACCAAGCAACCCCGGCTCAGCGGCCAGAGTTGCGGCTGTCATTTAGCCGTTGCGTCGAGGGCGAACCACAGCACGTTGGCTGCCTCGTTGGCGCCCTTCTTCCACATGGCGGGTCCCAGGAACATGCCGGGCGAAACCTCACGCAGTTCGTCGTGGATCTTGCGGATGAACCACGGGTTGGTGGGCTGCTCGTAGTCGAGGACGATGCAATCCTTGCCATCGATGACCGACGGCTGGATGCGCGTGTGGAATTTGAACCAGTCCATGGTCTTGCCGATCCCGATCCGGTTGATACCCATACCGCTGGTTTCGTCAGCCGAGGTCAGGGTCTTGCCGTCCCACGGGAAGACGGGGAGCTTCGCGGCCTTGGCGACGATCCCGGAGAGCGGCGTCTTGTCGATTCCGCGAACCGCGAGCATGCGCCCCTTGGGCTTGTTGTCGAGTACCGCCAGGCTGGCGGGCACGTTGCCCGACCGGTACAGAGCTTCCAGTTCTTCGAAGCTCTTGGCTGACAGATCATCGAGGGTGAAACTCACCGTAGTCCTCCTAATAAACGTTCCTGTAGCTGACTTTGATTCGTGCCCCCGGGTGACCGTACACCTGTCAACCAGCCTGACGTCCGCGTTCCCCTCGGATCCGGATCAACTGTCGTCTCGGCGGGGTTGCTTCGCCGAAAATCACCCACGGCGTGCCTCACGGAACGGGATGTCCCGGTCGGGTTCGGGTTCCTTCGGCAGGCCCAGCACCCGTTCGCCGATGATGTTGCGTTGAACCTGGTCGGTACCGCCGCCGATCGATGTGAAAAAGGCATTGAGGGCCAGGAAATTGACGTCGTCGGCTTCGGCGTTTCCCGGTCCGGCCAGCAGTGACTCTGCACCGATGATCTCCGTTTTGAGTGCCGCTTCCGTGTGCAGGATTCGGGACATCGCAAGCTTGCCCAACGACATGATCGAACTCGATGTCCCCTGATTGGATGCCGACTTGGCCCGAAGGTTGTTGAGCCGGTTGAGTTCTCGCAGAGCCAATACGTTTGCCAGTTTCTCGCGGATGGCGCCGTCGGCAAGGCGTCCGTGTCCGCGGGCCAGCTCGACCAGGCTATCGGCGTTGGACTTGTTCCGTGAGCCCCGTCCGGCGTCACCCATGAGGGAGCGCTCGTAGGCCAGCGCGGTCTGCAGAACCCGCCAGCCGTTCCCTTCGCCGCCGAGGAGATTCGCATGGGGAACAGTGGCGTCGGAGATGAAGACCTCGTTGAAATGCGCCTCACCGGTGATCTGGACCAGGGGCCGCACTTCGATACCGGGCTGGCGCATCGGGATCATGAAGTAACTCAGGCCCTTGTGCTTGGGGACGTCCCAATTCGTGCGGGCTATCAGCAGTCCGTACTGGGACGACGCGGCGCCCGAGGTCCACACCTTTTGACCGTTGACCACCCAGCGGTCCCCATCTCGGATCGCCGTTGTGCCCACCGCGGCCAGATCGGACCCTGCGCCCGGCTCGCTGTACAACAGGCAGGTCCGGGACTGCCCGGTCAGAAAGTCTTGCAGCAGAGCGTGTTTCAGCTCGTCGGAGCCGAACGCGAGCAGCGTGTTGGCCGGGATGTTGTACTTATCCTGGCAGGCACCCGGAGCTTTGACCGCACGGAACTCCTGAGCGATGACCGCGGCGAGAGTGTTCGGATATCCCCGGCCGCCCCACTCCGGGGGATAGGTCGGAACGGCGTAACCGGCATCGAGGACCTTCGCCCGCCAGGCGACTTCCTCGGGTGAGCTGATCCAGGGGTCGGCTGACGTGGGCAGCGGAGTCCAGTTCCGGGCCAGCCAGTCACGTACTTCGGCCCGGAGATCGTCGGCCCGGAGATCGTCGGCGTTGGTGTCGGTCATCTCAGGCGCCCTTCGAAGCCAGGTAGCGCTCGCGGTGATCGCGCGAACTACCGAATAGTTGACGGCCGCTTCGAGCGCGGCGCAGGAACAGGTGAGCCGGATGTTCCCACGTGAAGGCGATACCGCCATGCATCTGGATCGCCTGCATGGCAGTGGTGTGGTAAGCCTCTGCGCAAGCGAATCCGGCTAACGCGACCGCGCCATCGGCGTCAGGGGCGTCGATGTCGAATTGAGTTGCGGCGTACTGCGCGGCCGACGTCGCGGATTCGACCTCCAATAGGAGATCTGCCGCCATGTGCTTGAGCGACTGGAAACTGCCGATCGGCCGCCCGAACTGGATTCGAGTCTTCAGGTATTCGATCGTGATGGTGAAAATGCGACGGGCTCCGCCGACCTGTTCGCCGGCAAGCGCAATCGTCGTGAGCGACAACGCGCGATCAACGGTGTTCCACCCGGCGACGCCCAGTCGACGCGCGGGAGTTTTGTCGAACGTGAAGGTGGACAGCCGAACGGTGGGATCGAAAACCGTCGCGGCAGTGCGCTCGAATCCTGCCGCTTCCGGATCGACCTCGAAGACGCCGATGCCGTCGTCGGTCTTCGCAACGACCACAATGATGTCGGCGATCTGCCCCCAGAGCACATAGTGCGCCTCACCGGTCAGCAGGTAACCGCCTGAGTGCGAGTCAGCCTTCACCGCAACACCTTCCGGCGACCGGGTGCCGCCGGGGCCGGTCGCTGCGACGGTGGCGATCGCGGACCCATCGGACAATGCCGGCAGCAGGCGCGCTTTGTCGTCATCGCTGCCGGCCGCCTGGATCAATGCGGTGGCGAAGACTGCGCTGGATAGGAATGGTGCGGGCAGGAGTGCTGCGCCGGTCTCTTCGGCGATCGCTTCGACTTCCTGTGCGCCGAAACCGAGACCGCCATAGTCGGAGTCGACGATTAGACCGGTGACGCCCTGAGCGGCGAGCACTCTCCAGAGTTTTGGATCGAATCCGTTGTCGGTGCCCATGACTCGACGCACGTCGGTTTCGGTGCAGTGTGAATTCAGTGAGTTTCGAAGTGCGGTAACCAATTCAGCTCGTTCGACCACGCTCGTTGTCATGTTTTTCATCTTTCTGCATGTGGGGTGTTGGGGGGGGGT
>Ga0075163_10000241_pt1 | contig 67588 bp, 54 predicted proteins | sample JI1023141ADNA_FD_71478 | JGI IMG/M metagenome (GOLD analysis project Ga0075163, IMG submission 71478) | Wastewater effluent complex algal communities from Wisconsin, to seasonally profile nutrient transformation and Carbon sequestration -... | ecosystem: Engineered > WWTP > Effluent > Algae... | reverse complement strand
GCCGGCCCGGTCGTCTTGCGCAGCAGAATTTCGGCGTAGCCGGGGATGAGAAAGTTCGGCATGGGACCGATTTCCTTGTAGCCCTGCTTGCGGTAGAAAGCCCGGGCGCCCTCGTTAAAGTCCGACACACAGGCAAACATGTTAACGGCTCGCGCAAACGTCAGGGACTCGACGTGGGTCAATAGCCGGCTGCCCAGGCCTTGCCCCACGGCCGACGGGGAGATCCCGAGTAGTTCCAGATAATCTCCGAACAGGAATTTCCTGCGCACGATGGCGATGCCCAACACATTCCCTTCGATCTCCAGCACGAATGTGTCTCGTCCCGCGGGCAGCGGTGCAAAGATGCGGTTCCAATCGGCGGCAGTGAAGCCGAGCCGTTTCCAGGGGTCGGAGCCGGTCAGAATCCCGACCACGGGATCACGATCCTCCTCTCGCATGTCGCGGATTATGGTGCGGGTGTGGCCGTCGATTGGTTGCATCGTAAGAGGTCCGATACGGTCATCGGGGTCAGGCCTTTGGCCGGCAACAGGGTGGCGGCCAGGGTTTCGGTCACTTCGCGGGTATGCTTGCCCTTGCCGTTGGCATGCATGACGATCACACTGCCAGGCTTCATGCGTCTTTGAATGCGGGTTATGATCGCCTCCGTCGTCAGCGTCGGGTCGGGATCGCCGGATTCGATATTCCACAGGATGAACTTGAGCCCGAGGGTTTTCACGGCGTCAACCGTTTGGTCGTTATATTCTCCATAGGGCGGCCGGAATAGGGTGGCCGGGCGACCGTATTTAGTCTTGAGCAGGCGCACCGGTCCCATGATTTCCTGTTGCTGTTCCTCGACCTCGTGCATCGGCAAATGGGCATGCACCTCGCCGTGGGTGCCGATTTCGAAAAACGGTACGGCGAGCAGCTTCTTGACCTCGGCATCGTGCTTGGCCATCCAGCGGCCGGACATGAAAAACGTCGCCGGCACCTTATGCTCGATGAGGAAGTCGATCAGCTCCCGGTCGAATCCGGATGCCGTGCGCACGGGGCAAAGGTCATAGGTCAAAGCCACGGCAGGGCAGGAAGCCGGCCCCGCCTTGATGACCTGCGCCTCCGCGAGAATAGCCTGAAGGGCGAGTGCCATTCCGCAGATCGCCGACAGTCTGATCCAGAACTGCTTGCCACGCATGGGCGCAGTATACCCGAAGGCACGAAGCGGCGATAGTTGACGCTCTGTCCGGGTGGCTGCTACGGTGAAACCATGCAGGGACCAGACTGGAAAATCGGCCGGATGTTCGGGATTCCCATCCACGTGCACGCCTCGTGGCTCTTTGTCTTTTTCTTTGTGACCTGGTCGTTGGCGACGGGCTATTTGCCCGACGTGCTGCCCGGTCTCACCGAGCCGCGATATTGGGCGATGGGCGGTGTGGCGGCCATCCTCCTGTTTGCGTCTGTCCTCCTACATGAGCTCGGCCACTCCCTGGTGGCCCTTCGGTATCGGATTCCGATCAGTCAGATCACGCTGTTTATCTTCGGGGGTGTGGCGCAGATGCGAAAGGAACCGCCGCATCCCCGGGCTGAGTTCTTGATTGCGATTGCCGGTCCGATCGTGAGCTTTCTTCTCGCCGGTCTGTGCATCGGCATGGTCGCGCTGTTGGAGTTCCTTCCGACAGGATCCTCCGTGTACGGGTTGGTGGCGTTGGGGACGCTGCTCGGGATGGTCAACACTCAGCTGGGCCTGTTTAATCTGCTCCCGGGTTTCCCCCTGGACGGCGGTCGCGCCTTGCGGGCCGGGTTGTGGGCCTGGAGTAAGGACTACTATCGCGCGACAAGCCAGGCGGCATTGGTAGGGTTGTTGTTCGGCGTGAGCTTCGGCCTCTTCGGGGCCTTCCTCCTTGTCGGGGCGCTTTCCGGTACCGTCTCCGGCGCTCTGGCGAGCAGCGGGGGATGGATCGTGTTGTTGGGGGCGTTCTTGTTCGCCGCCGCGCGCGGGAGCCGGAAGCAGGCCGCTATCCGCGGGTCACTGGCGTCGGTGCCGGTCCGCGAGTTGATGGTCAGTAATGTCGTGGCCTTATCGCCAGACACCACGTTGGAGGAGGCCGTGAACCAGTATTTTCTCCCCTACGGTTACGGGGGATTTCCCGTGGTTCAGGACGGCCGGCTGGTCGGTGTTGTGGGGGTGCGCGATGTGCAGACGGTGAGCAATGGGCTCTGGGCGTTCCGCCGGGTGGCCGATATCATGCAAACCTCCAGCGACGACATGGTGGTGTCGCCGGATCTCTCGGCGATGCAGGCGTTGGAGCAGATGTTGGCGCTGGGGGCCGAGCGGCTTGTGGTCGTTCAAGACGGGCAACTGTTGGGCCTGGTGACGCGCGCATCTATCGGGCATTTCATTGAGCAGCGACATCCATCCGGCAAGGGTTCCTCCTCATAACAGGATCAGGAACGCGTCCACACGCGGTCTTCCTTGCTTCCCAATTCTCCTACGCATCAGACAACTTCTGCCCGATCAGGAGAGGCTTCTTTGCTATACGACGGCCGTCTGCATTGGCATTCGTGGGTCACGACTGCGCCGAGGAGCACCAGCGCCGAGGAATAGTAGACCCAGAGCATGAGGAGCACCACTTCGAGCAATGACCCGTATAGTTGAGTGTAGACGGCGGCATCTTCCAGATAGGTCACGAACAGGGCTTTGGCGGACACCCATAAGAGGCTGAACACCGCCCCTCCGATCGTCGCCTCCCGCCACGAGGGCCGCTGATGCGGAAGAAATCGATAGAGACAGGTGACGGAGGCGAACGCGAGCAGGAACGGGAGCGAATAGGCGATCAGAAAATCATGGGCGGCGATGGCGACCAGGTTCATGCCCAGGAAGCGGGGCGCATAGGCCGTCAAGAGTTCGATCGCCTGGGTGGCGACGAAGGAGATCAACGTCAAGAAACCCAACATCCAGATCAACGCGACCGCCACCAGCGTGGAAATCAGCGGATGCCGCTTGGCCGCCGTGCCGAATACCGTGTTCATGGCGTAGTCCAATTCATAGAATACCAACGCGCTGAACCAGCCGAACGCGAGAAACACCGCCCACCGGACTTCTTCCTGTTCCGCCACGCGTCGAATATCCCTGGCCAGGCGTTCTCCCATGCTGGGAAGAAAGCCTTTCAGAAACCCCAGGAGAAATTGATACCCGATCACATCCTGGCTGACGATGAAACTGATGCCGTAGAGCAGCAGGAACACCATGGGGAAAAGCGACAGCAGGGAGAAGAAGGCCAGCGAGGCGGCCAAGCTGAGACAGCCTCGCCGTCGAAAGGTGTCGAAGACATTGGAGAGAAACGACAGTTCAGTCATGCCATCCTGGCTGGTGTGGAGTCGGTGTGCTGCGACACATGGCCCGGTCCGGGGCGCGGTATGAGGAAGGCCGGCGCGACGTCGTTGCAGGAATGCGGACGCCACCGCAATGAGGAACGGTTCGAGATGCTACTTCAAGAGCGGCGCGGCCTGGCTGGCCAACGACCACAGGCCATTGGGGAACAGACCCAGAAGCACCACGCCGGCGAGGGCGCAGGCCAGAACCAATGACAGGGCCGGAGAGGTTTCCAGTCGTGAATGGGTGGCAACGGAACCCTCAGCCTCGCGCATATACATGACCATCACGACGCGCAGGTAGTAAAAGGCTGAAATTGCGGCGAAGATGACGGCCACGATGGCCAGCCATGTCATGCCCCCGTTCACCGCGGCCATAAAAATGTAGAACTTGCCGATGAAGCCTGCGGTCGGGGGAATGCCGGCCAGTGACACCATGAACACCAGCATGAAAAACGCGGCGAGCGGTTCGCGTTTGGCCAGCCCGGCATAATCTTCGATCTGCTCGCTCTCCTGCCCTTCTTTGCGCAACATGCCGATCAGGGCAAATACTCCGAGCGTCATGAACGAATAGATGGCGATATACAGCAACACGCTCGCGAAACCAGTCGAGGCTCCTTCGCCGCTGTGGCCGCCTGCCACCACGACTCCGATCAGGGCATACCCGGCATGGGCGATGCTGGAATAGGCCAGCATGCGTTTAATGTTGGTCTGGACGATCGCCACGAGGTTGCCCAACGCGAGGGTCGCCAGGCAGATCACGGTAAACAAGACCGACCAATCGGCGCTGGCTGCTCCCAGGCCCTCCACGAACACCCGGAGGAAGGCGCCGAAACTGGCGGCTTTCGAGGCGACGGCCATAAACGCCGTCACGGAGGTCGGGGCCCCCTGATAGACGTCCGGGGTCCACATGTGAAAGGGCACCACGGCCATTTTGAATCCGAATCCGACCGCCAGCAGCACCAGCGCCATGGAGAGGAGCGGATCTCCGGTGCCATGTGTGGTGATCGCGGCTGCAATGGCCGACAGGCCTGTGCTGCCGGCCAGGCCGAACAACAGCGAAATGCCGTACAACAAAATTCCGGACGAGAAGGCGCCCAGTACGAAATATTTAGCCGACGCCTCCAATGATCGCGCTTCTGTCCGCTTGAGTCCGGCCATCACATAGAGCGAGAGCGACATCAGCTCGGTTCCGAGGTAGATGGTCAACAGATCGGCGCCGGACACCATGACCATCATTCCGGCCAGTGCGAGCAGGATGAAGCCGTAGTACTCCCCGATACTCAGGCGTTCGGCTTTGAGATACGCCAGGGAGAGCAGCACGGTGAGTCCGGTGACGATGTACAGCAACAATTTCCAGAATGCCGCATAGGCATCGATCACGACCATGCCGCTGAACGCCGACACACGACCCGTCATCTGAGAGGAGGTGAGGCCGATGCACATGGCCAGCGCACCTAATGTCAGCCAGGCGAGGACGTCTTTCTTGGAGGCTTCAAGGATGGGATCCAGCGTCAGAATGAGACAGGCCGTCCCGATGACGATGAGTTCCGGAAGGATCGTGAGCAGGTCCTGGAGTGGAAAGGTCATCGTGCCGCTGCCTGTTCAGAAGATGAGGGAGAAAGGATTGCCGCGATCGCGGCCGTCGGCTTGCCTGCGGTGACCGGAGCCTGCTGCTGCTCGACCGCCGCCGTAGGATTCTTCGGACCGCCAAGCAGATGGGTCACGCTGGCATGCATACGGCTCAACAACGGGTTTGGAAAAATTCCCAGCGCGAACACGAGTACGATCAAGGGGACCAGTGTCGCGGTCTCGCGGGCGTTCAGGTCCAGAAGATGCGCGCGATGGGCGGCAGACGGGGTCCCGAAGACCACCCGCTGCATCAGCCAGAGGATGTAGGCTGCGGCCAGGATCACCCCCAGTGCGGCCAGGGCCGTGGCAAATTGACTCCAGACAAACGTGCCGGCCAGGACGAGAAATTCGCCGACGAAACTGTTGGTGCCCGGAAGTCCCAAGGACGACAGGGCAAAAATCATCAAGAAGAGCGCATACCGCGGCATCGGCCCGGCCAGGCCCGTATTGTCCTGAATCTGGCGGCTGTGGGTTCGTTCGTAGATGATTCCGACGCACAGAAAGAGTCCCCCGGTGGTGATGCCGTGATTCACCATTTGCATGACCGCCCCTTCGATGCCCTGAATGTTCAGGACAAAGATCCCCAGGGTGACGAAGCCCATGTGGCTGACGCTGGAGTAGGCGATGAGTTTCTTGATGTCCGTCTGGGCCAGGGCCATGTAGGCGCCGTAAATGATGCCGATGATCGAGAGCGCGATCATCGGCTTGGTGAAGCTCACGGTGGCGTCCGGCAACATCGGCAGGGTGAAGCGAAGGAAGCCGTACGTGCCCATCTTCAGCAGGACACTCGCGAGAATCACGCTGCCTGCGGTCGGTGCCTCCACGTGCGCATCAGGCAACCAGGTATGGAAGGGAAACATCGGCACCTTCACCGCGAAGGCGGCGAAGAAGGCGAGGAACAACCACATCTGGAGCGAGGCGCTGTAGGTGCCGCGGCTCAATGCCAGGATGTCGAAGGTATGTCCGCCCTGGAAGTACAGGGCGAGGATCGCAACCAGGAGCAACACGCTGCCGGCCAGGGTGTAGAGGAAAAACTTGATCGCCGCATAAAGGCGGTTGGGACCGCCCCAGACGCCGATGAGCAGATACATCGGGATCAACATGGCTTCCCAGAACACGTAAAACAGCACGAAGTCCAGGGCCACGAACACTCCTAGCATGGCCGTTTCCATGACCAGCAGCATCGACATGAACAGCTGGACGCGCTTGTCAATCGCCGTCCAGGACACGGTGACGCAAAAGGGCATGAGAAACGTCGTCATCAACACCAGTGGAAAACTGATGCCGTCGAGACCGAGGCTGTATTGCACCGGTGGAGAGCTGATCCAGGAGGCCCGCTCCACGAACTGCATCCCGGCGGTTGAGGAATCGAAGAGCCACCAGAGCGGCAGGGAGAGTGCAAAGTCGGCGACGGTCACGCCGAGCGCCAGCCAGCGGGCGGACTCCGCCTTGACCAGCAGGCACAACAGGGCTCCTGCCAACGGCAGGAAGACGATCAAACTCAGCCAGGGGAATGAGGTCACGAATGCGTCCTTATAGTGTTCGTCGCACTAGAACAGCAAATACACCGTCAGAATCACCACGGCGCCCAGCGTCATGCCGAGCGCATAGTGCTGCGTTTGTCCACTCTGTGTCAGGCGGATGAGCCAGCCGCCCCAGGCAATGGCGCGAGCGACTCCGTTGACCGCTCCGTCAATAATCGCGACATCAACATGTTTCCAGAGCCCCTGCGCCGCCGATAGGGTCGGGCGGACCAGCGAGCGGTCGTAGGCTTCATCGATATACCACTTGTGAAGCGACAACTCATAGGCTGCGCGCCACTGCTGCGCGAGCCGGTCCGGCAAGCCGGGATTCAGCACATACAGATAGTAGGCCGCCCCGATTCCCGTGAGCCCCATCAACGTGGCGACTGCCATGATCCCGTAGGCGGCTGATCCTTCGTGATGCGCGGCTGCCCCGTCCCCATGGAAGACCGGTTCCAGGAACGCTGGAATGCCCAGATACCCGGCAACGATGCTCAGGACAGCCAGTACCAGAAGGGGAGCGGTCATCGTGGTCGAGGGCTCGTGGACATGGCCTGCGTGATGCGGATCGACGCGGGACTTTCCCCAGAAGGTGACAAAGACCAGACGGAAACTATAGAAGGCGGTCAATCCTGCCGTCAGCAGCCCACAGATCGTCAGCACCTGGCCCAAGGGACCGGATGACCAGGAAGAGACCAGCAGGTCGTCCTTGCTGAAGAACCCGGCGGTGAGCGGGAATCCTGCCAGCGCAAGTGAGCCCACCAGGAATGTCCAATAGGTGACTGGGAGTTTATCTTTCAAACCGCCCATGTGGCGCATGTCCTGTTCATGGTGCAGGGCGATGATGACCGACCCGCAACCGAGGAACAGGAGCGCCTTGAAGGCGCCGTGGGTGAGCAGGTGGTACATGCCGGCGCTGTAGGCGCCCAAGCCGCAGGCCATCACCATGTAGCCCAGCTGACTCATCGTCGAATAGGCCACCACGCGTTTGATGTCGGTCTGGGTCAGGGCGATGGTGGCGCCCAGCATCATGGTCAGCCCGCCGACCAGCGCCACGACGGTCATGGCCGTGGGAGACAGGTTATACAGCGGCGAGAGGCGCGCGACCATGAAGACACCGGCGGTGACCATGGTGGCGGCGTGGATCAAGGCCGAGATCGGCGTCGGACCTTCCATCGCATCGGGGAGCCAGACGTGCAGCGGGACCTGCGCGGATTTACCCACCGCTCCGGTAAAGAGCAGGAGGCAAATCATGGTCATGACCGAGACCTCCCAGGTGCCGCCGAAGGGGCCGAGGAGATTCGTGGTCTTGGAAGCCAGGTCCTGCGCGTGCGCGAACACGGTGGCGTAATCGAGCGAGCCGAAGGAGTACCAGACGAGGAACAGGCCGAGGATGAAGCCGAAGTCTCCCACGCGATTGACCAGGAAGGCCTTCGTGGCGGCGGCGCAGGCGCTCGCCCGTTCATACCAATGGCCGATCAGCAGGTAGGAGCAGAGTCCCACCGCTTCCCAGAAGACGAACAGCTGGAGCAGATTGTCCGCCATCACCAGCATGAGCATGGAGAAGGTGAACAGGGCGATATAGGCAAAGAACCGGGCGTAGCCCGGTTCGCCATGCATGTAGCCGATCGTGTAGATGTGCACCAGCGTGCTGACGGTGGTGACCAGAATCAACATGACGGCGGTGAGGCGATCGATGGAAATCCCGATGTGGATGTCCAGGTTGCCGGAGGTCAACCAGGTGTAGAGGGGCACGTTGATGGCCTGGCCCGTGGCCACGTCATGCAACGCCAGGAGTGAGAGCAGAAACGAACCCACCATGGCCGGAACCGCCACCAGATGCGCACGGTCCTTGATCCACTGTTCGCCGATACCGACGATCAGAAAGGCGAACAACGGCAGAAATGGAATCAACGCATACAGCATGGTCGGCGTAGTCGGTCTAACGTTTCAATAGGTTCAGGTCGTCGACGTAAATGGATGAATTCGACCGGTGCAGGGCGATGATGATGGCCAGGCCCACGGCCACTTCCGCCGCCGCGACGGTCAAGGCGAAAAAGACGAACACCTGCCCCGCCACATTGTGAAAGTATTCGGAAAAGGCCACGAAGTTGATGTTCGTGGCATTCAGCATCAATTCAACCGACAGCAGGATCACGATGATGTTGCGCCGGATCAACACGCCCACCACACCCGTGAGAAACACGAATCCGCTCAGGATCAGATAGTAGGATAAGGGTACAGCCATGGGATTACCGGTTGTTACTGCACGGGTTCATTGATGTCTTTCTTCGCCAGGATGATGGCCCCGATCATGGCCACCAGCAGGATCAACGACGCGACCTCGAACGGGAACAAATAGGTCGAGTACAAGGCTTCCCCGATCATTTCCGTATTGCCTGGTCCTGCGACGGGATCGGCTGCAGCTGCCGGAGCCATCCCGCTGGTCTGCGACTTGATGAACAGCAGGATCACTTCGGTACACAGCACCACCCCTAGCAATCCCGCCACCGGGAGCTGGTTGTGGTAGCGCTCCTCCGACTTGATGCTCAGCAGCATGACTACGAAGAGGTAGAGCACCAGGATTGCGCCGGCATACACGACGATCTGCACCGCGGCCAGAAACTCCGCATGCAGGGTGATATAGAGCCCCGCCACGTGAAAAAACATGATCAGCAGGGACAACGCGCTATAGACCGGGTTTCGCAACGCGACTACCAGCAGGGAGGTGGCTGCGATCACTGCGGCGAAATAGAAGAAGAAAATGTGGTCCATGCGTCCGTCGTCTCTTCCGAATCAGATGAAGGTCCTGCCCCCTGTTGCCCTTGCGCCCTGCCCGGTGGCAGCCTGTTCCGCCTCGGTCGTCTCGGTGTGGGGGGCCAGCACGGAGGACGAGGCGGGTGGCCTAGTTCTCCTTTTGCGGGAGATGCGTGAAGGTGACGTTGAAAAACGCCACGTTCGGATGCTGCAGCTCGAGGCGTTTTTCCCGGACGGGAAATGAACGGTCGCCGATGGCGAGCAGTTGTTGCTTGTTGAGGTGCAGCTGGCGCTTATCGTAGACGGCCCATTCAAACTCGCGAGTCATGCCCAGGGCATCCACGGGACAGGCGTCGACGCAGAGACCGCAGAACAGACAGCGCGTCATATCCATGTAGTATTCCTTCGAATACCGTTTGGTCGGTTCCCCGGGGACTTCTCCGCTGACGACCCGGATGACCCGCGAGGGACAGGCCGCTTCGCACAGATCGCAGCCCACGCATTTTTCCGTCCCGTCGTCATACCGCAGCAACGCCAGCATGCCCCGGTAGTTGTCGGGCAGCAGGCGCTTCTCATGCGGGTATTGCAGCGTAATCGGCTTGTAGTTGAGCAGGTGTGTCAGTGTCGCCTTCATGCCCACCAGGAGTTCGTAGAAGGTCAGCGTCTTCAGCCAATCGCTGAACGACGGTTTCCGCTTGGGTTGCGTTGTGACGGCGACGTTCATTTCGCTCCGTTACCGCGGGAAGAAATAGGCGGCAATGGCCGTCAGGACGATGTTGCCCAGTGCGATCGGGAGCATCACTTTCCAGCCGAACCGCATCAATTGGTCATACCGCAGGCGGGGCAGCGTCGCCCGCAACCAGAAGAACAGGAACAGGAAGAAGTAGACCTTCGCGGCAAACCAGACGACGTTTTCAATCCAGGCGAGGCTGTCCAGGCCGATGTACCCCAGGATGGTGCCCGGGTAGGGCGCGTTCCATCCGCCGAGGAACAGGGCCGCCGCGACGCAGGACACCAGAATCATGTTGGCGTATTCCGCGATGAAGAAGAAGGCGAAGCGCATGCCGCTGTATTCGGTGAAGAAGCCCGCGACGAGTTCGCTTTCAGCTTCTGGCAGGTCGAACGGCACCCGGTTGGTTTCAGCGACCGCTGAAATGACGTAGACCACGAAGGCGAAAATCTGCGGGAAGGGCATGGCGATGACGAACCAGTTCCAGAACCCGCCGGCCTGCGCTTCCGTGATCTTCACCAGGCTGAGCGAGCCGGACAGGAGAATGACTCCGACGATCGCCAGGCCAACGCACAATTCGTAGCTGATCACCTGTGCGGCGGAGCGGAGTCCGCCGAGGAGGGAGTATTTACTGTTCGAGGACCAGCCACCCAGAATGATTCCGTAAGCGCCGATCGAGGCAAAGGCCAGGATGTACAGGATGCCGATGTTGATGTCGCTGATCACGAACGGCTTGATCTGCATCCCGAACAATTCGATGGTCAGGCTCGGGCCAAAGGGAATGACGGCGAATCCGATCATGGCCGGCACCAGGGCCAGGATCGGTGCAAGGGTAAACAGGAACTTATTGGCTCCCGCCGGGATGATGTCTTCTTTGAAGAAGAGTTTGAGTCCGTCGGCGATCGGCTGCAGCACCCCGTAAGGGCCGACTTCCATCGGGCCCATACGATCCTGCATCCAGCCCAGAACTTTCCGTTCCGCGAGGGTGAGGACCATGACGGTCAGCATCACCACTCCCATTACCGCGGCGATTTGAGCTAACGACACCGCCAGTCGTAATCCGATTTCCATGACAACATTACTCCTCGTCCCGTCCTACGAGACCTTCGCGAGAGACACGTGCGCGAGCTTAAAATAGGGGATTTGAGTCCGGGGATCAATCGTCCATTCAGCGAGCTGTTTGGCCTCGCCGTCGAAATGTTCCGGAAACCACAGCAGGCCGGCCGGCACCCGTTCGCGAATCTTTATCGTCGTAGTGATGGCGCCGCGTGAGTTGGAGACTGTGACCTGCCCGCCGTCCGCCAGGCCGAGCTGAGCTGCATCCGCCGGATTGATGGAGAGGAACCCTTCCTGCTGCAATTGGAGGAGCCCCTTGGCGCGTGTGGACAGCTTCCCGGAGTGAAACAGCGTTTGCACGAACATCAGCGTGAACGGGCCGTCGTTAGTCTGCCGAGGCTGGCTCACGGCATAGCGTGTGGCCGCGTCGACTGCAAACCCTTCCGTCAGATATCGGTTCAACACCATTGGGTCGACTTTGGGTGGCGTAGGAGTCGGTCCTAACAGTCCATAACCGGGGATGACCGTCCGAATCTCTTTCAGGATCTCCCGCGCGTCGCCATATTCAAGCGGCGAGCCCATCAGCACGGAGAGCGCCGATAACATTTCCCAGTCGGGGCGGCTGTCGCCCACGGGATTGATCGCTTGCCGAACCCCCTGAACATGGCCTTCGGAATTCGTGAAGGTGCCGTCCTTTTCCATATAGGAGCAGGCGGGGAGCACCACATGGGCCATCGCCGCCGTCTCGGTGAGGAACAATTCCTGACAGACCAGCAGGTCCAACTTCCCCAGGGCTTCTTTGGCCTGGGCCGCGGCGGGCAGGGTGCCGACCGGGTTTTCCCCGACCACGAACATGGCCTTGAGAGTGCTCTTGTTTGCGGCGGCAAGCATCTCGGTCAGCGAGGCGCCGGGAGTGCGCGGTAAGTCTTCTCGCCACATGGCTGCGATGCGATCGCGGACGGGCTGGTCGTCGAGCGGAGCGGGCCCGGGAAAGAATTCGGCGACGGCGCCCATTTCGACGGCACCTTGATCGTTATTTTCTTCGGCGAGCGGCCCGAGTCCGCAGCCCGGCTTGTCGAGTTTTCCAAGCAGAATCAGCAGGTCCAGAAGATTCGTGACCGTCGCGTCTCCGCCAGGATGGCGCAGCACACCGTTGCCGACCAGGATGACCAGCCGGTTGGCTTTCGCCAGTATGTTGGCGGCCTCTGCCCATTGGGCGCGGCTCTGGCCGGTCGCCGCCTCCAGGGCCTCCCACGAGGTGCCCTGCAGAGCGGAAGTCAGACGCTGCACGAAGGCGGGCGCCTGCTGCGCGACGGCGGCATCGACCAGGTTGGCTTCGAGGACGGCCTTGGTGACGCCTAACACGGTATTGCCGAATTGCGCGGGATGCGTCGGGAAATGCTGCAGGGCCAGGTTCGTGATGTTGCTCAGAGTATCGATGGCCGGTTGGAGCGTTTCCACGGTCACGAGACTGGCCTGCCGTTTCTTGACGGCTTCTTTGACCTTGAGCCCGGTGATCGGGCTGGTCTCGGTGATGTTCGTACCGACCAGGAGCAATGCATTCGCGGCGACGATGTCTTCAAAGGCGATGGTCCAGCGATGGGTACCCTGCACGCGTCGGAGCGCCTGCACTCCGTTGAGGTGGCCATACCGCGCGCTGCTGTCGATCCGGTTGGTGCCGATCACCTGGCGCATGAACTTTTGGAACACATAGAGGTCTTCGTTCGTGCAACGGGAGCTGATAAGCCCACCGAACGCATCCGCGCCCTGCGCCAGCTTCAGGCGGAGCGCCTGTTCGGCAACATATTCCAGCGCGTCTTCCCAGGTGGTCTCGACCAACTTGCCTTCGCGACGGATCAACGGATGTGTAAGGCGGTCGGCGTGGCTGCTGGCATGGAAGCCGAAGAAGCCCCGGGCGCAGAGGTCGCCGTTATTCCGTCCGGCTCCGTGTGCGGAGTTCACCTCGATCAGTTCATTGTCCTTGGTCTGCACGGTGATCCGGCAGCCGTCGCCGCAGAAGGTGCAGATCGTGTCGGCCCGCTTGAGCATCCAGGGGCGATACTCATACATGGAGAGCCGGCTCGTGATGGCGCCGACGGGGCAGATCTGGATGCAGCCTCCGCAGAATTCGCAGTCCAGTTCATGCGGGCCGAAGTGTTTGATCTCGGTCATGGTGCCGCGCCCCACCGGAGCCAGCGCTTTCACGTCCATGATCTCATCGCAATACCGGACGCAGCGCAAACACTGCACACAGCGGTTCATCTGCGTTTCGATGAGGGGGCTGAAGTACTCTTTCTGGAAGATGCGTTTGGTTTCCGTAAACCGGCTGGTCGTCGGGGTGTATTGATGCGAGAAATCCTGGAGGTCGCATTTGCCGCCCTGGTCGCAGACCGGGCAATCCAGCGGATGGTTGGCCAGGATGAATTCCAGGACCGACTTGTGGGCGTCGTCCACCGTGGTGGTGGCGGTGCGCACGGCCATGCCTTCGGCGACCGGCGTGCTGCAGGCGGTCTGGAGCTTCGGCATCTTCTCGACTTCGACCAAACACATCCGGCAGTTGGCGTCCGGCTTCAGCTTGGGGTGGTAACAAAAATGCGGAATCATCACCCCGACGCGCCGCGCCGCTTCGATCACCAGGGTTCCCTTGGGAACCGCGACCGTCGTGCCGTCGATAGTGAGCCGGACTGTTTCTGGTTTTGGATCAGGCATAGTGGCCGTCATTCGTGAAACGTGAAACGTGAAACGCCGTGAACGGCGGGGAGCCGTCGCCCGTCTCGTTGTCGATCTTCTCGAACGACGAGAGACGCTTCAGGAGATACGTCAATGTTTGGCTCCCGCCGGTTCCGGCCGTATTAAATTTGCCGCCTCGGCCGCATGGATCATGGCGACATACTCGTGCCGCCAATGTTTGAGCGTGCTCAGAATCGGCGATACCTCGGCATCGCCGAAGGCGCAGACTGTTCGACCGGCGATGTTTTTACACAGGTCGGTCAGGGTTTCAAGGTCCGCCATCTGCCCCCGCTTGTTGACGATCCGGCGCATGATCTGCACGAGCCACGAGCTGCCTTCGCGGCAGGGACTGCACTTGCCGCAGGACTCGTGATAGAAAAACTCCATCAGCCGCAGGGCCGCCCACACCATGTCGGTGCCCTCTTCCATGACCGTCACACCGCCGGACCCCAGCATGGACCCGGCCAACGCGACGGATTCGAAATCCAGTTTGACGTCCAGGTGATCGGGCGTCAGGAAGGGCGCTGAGGCGCCTCCGGGAATGAAGGCCTTCAATTTCTTATCCGACCGCATACCGCCGGCCTGTTCGTAGATCAGTTCGCGAAAGGTGATACCCATCGGGACTTCGTAATTCCCGGGCCTCGCGACATGCCCGCTGACGCAGAAGACGCGTGTGCCGGTGCTCTTCGGCGGTGACCCGATCGAGGCGAACCATTCGGCGCCCCGGTTCAGGATGTGCGGCAGATTGGCCAGGGTTTCGACATTGTTCACCACGGTCGGCTTGTTGTAGAGCCCGTGCGTGGCGGGGAACGGCGGCTTGACACGCGGGAGGCCGCGCTTGCCTTCGAGCGATTCCAACAGCGCCGTCTCTTCGCCGCAAATATAGGCGCCCGCTCCGCGGTGTACCCAAATGTCGATCGTGGTGTTCGAGCCGAAAATGTTCTTGCCGACATATCCCGCGGCGCGCGCGTCATTGATGGCCTGTTCGAGAATCTTGGCCCCCAGGACAAATTCCCCGCGAATATAGATGTAGGAGCTGGCCGCGCCGATGGCGTAGCAGGCGAGCAACATGCCTTCGAGCAATTGGTGCGGGTCACGTTCGATGAGCTGCCGATCTTTGAAGGTACCCGGTTCGCTTTCATCGGCGTTGCAGCAGAGGTAGCGCGGACCCTGGTAGTCCTTGGGCAGGAACCCCCATTTGACTCCGGTCGGGAAGCCGGCGCCGCCGCGCCCGCGCAAGCCGGACTTCATGACCACCGCAGTCACGTCCGCAGGGCTCACCTTGCCCAGCACCTTCCGGATCGCCTGGTAGCCGCCGACGCGTTCATACTCCGTCAACGAACCCGTATAGCCGGGTTGCAGCATGTTTTTCAGCAGAATAGGTTCGTACTTGGGCATAGCTTCAGCGTGAAACGAAAAAAGTGAAAGGTGAAAGGTTGAGGCCCGTTATAGTGTTGCGTCGTCTCACGTTTTACGCCTCATGTTTCACGGCATTCGCCGGTTCCGGCCACATGAAGGGGCCGGTCTTCAGCGAACAGGTGCCGGTCTGTCGTAGGTCGGCCAGAATGCGATCCAGCTTCTCTTCCGTCAGCCGCTCGTAATAGTCGTCGTTGACCTGCATCATCGGGCCGGTTCCGCATGCCGCCAGACATTCCACGATACTCAAGGTAAAGAGTTTGTCCGGCGTCGTCTCGCCCGGCTTGATGCCGAGTTTCGCGCTGATCCAGCCGATAATCGTGTCTGAGCCGACGAGCGCGCACATGAGCGACTTGCAGACCTGCAGGTGGAATGTCCCCACCGGCTTCAAGTTCAGCATCGTATAAAACGTGGCCGTCTCGTACACCTGCGGCGGAGTCAGCCTCAAGATCCCGGCGATTTCCTGCATCGCCGCTTCGGTGACGTAGCCCTGTTCCCGCTGCGCCATGTACAGCAGAGGCAGCAATGCCGACCGTTTCACTGGATAGCGGGACAGAATGTCTTCGATCTCTGCCTTGTGCGTCTCTTTCAGCATCTATCGTGTCCCTATGCCAACACCACAATGAATCGTGAGGTTGTCTTCTTCCTGCGCGCGCCCCTCATCTATCACATTCTCCCATCACGATGTCGTAGGTTCCGAAGATGGTGATGATGTCCGAGATCAGGTAGCCGCGGGCCATGTGGTCGAAAGCGCCCATGTGAATGAATGAGGGGGCGCGAATTTTCAAGCGGTAGGGTCGCGGGCTTCCGTCGCTGACGATGAAGAACCCGAGTTCTCCTTTGGGCGCTTCAGTACCGCAGTAGGTTTCGCCTTTCGGCGGCTTGAACCCCTGCGTGAAAATAATAAAGTGGTGAATCAGGCTCTCCATGTCGCGCATGACCTTCGCCTTGGGCGGGGGAATCACGTGCGGCACGTCCGCCATGATCGGGCCTTCCGGCATCTGGTCGAGGCATTGGGCGATGATCCGCGCGCTCTGCCGCATCTCCTCCATGCGTACCCAGTAGCGATCGTACGTGTCCCCGCGTTTGCCGACCGGCACTTCCCATTCGACCTTGTCGTAGACTCCGTAGGGCTCGTATTTGCGCACATCGTAATCGACACCCGATCCTCGGAGCGACGGCCCGGTGAGCCCGAAATTGATCGCGTCTTCCGCCGAAATCACGGCCACGTCTTTGGTCCGTCCGACCCAGATCCGGTTGGACATGAGCAGCTGGTTGTATTCGTTGACCTTCTCGGGGAACGTCTGCAGGAACGCTTTCAGGCGGACCACGAGATCCGGGGTGAAATCGCTGTCCACCCCGCCGATACGATAGTAGTTCAAGGTCAGCCGCGCGCCGCAGAGCTTTTCGAACATGTCCAGCAGCACTTCGCGTTCTCGAAACGTCCAGAAGAAGACGGTCATGGCCCCGATGTCGAGCGCCTGGGTGCCGAGCCAGAAGAGGTGGCCGATGATGCGTTGCATCTCAGCGACGATCGTGCGGACGTATTCCGCCCGTTCCGGCACGGTGATGTCGAGCAGCTTCTCCACCGCGCGGACGTAAGCATAGTTGTTCGTCATCGCGCAGACATAATCGAGCCGGTCGGTATGCGGGATGACCTGCATATAGTGCAGACCTTCCGCCAGCTTCTCGACGCCGCGATGCAAGTAGCCGAGATCCGGCGTGGCCTTGACGATCCGTTCACCGTCCAGTTCCAGCACCACTCTGAGCACGCCGTGGGTACTGGGGTGTTGCGGCCCCATGTTCAACAACAGTTCTTCACGGCGACGCGTGCCGCCCTGGTGCTCAGCGACGAGGTACGCCTGCTTCTCCTGCTCCGGAACTTCCCCTTCCGTCTGTTCTTCGGGAGCTTCGTCCAGGCGCGGAATGAACGGGAACGAGCTGCGCCAGCCACGACCTTCGGTCGGGAAATCCTTACGTAGCGGATGGCCCTCTTCGTAATCCTCCGGCAGGAGAATGCGTCGAAGATCGGGGTGACCGACGAAGGTGATGCCCATCAGGTCGTAGACCTCACGCTCCATGAACTCGGCGCCCTTCCAGATACCGGTCACGGAGGCGATCTGTGGTGCATCTTCAGTCACGCGGGCTTTTAATCGGATGCGTCGGCGGTGCGCGAGCGAGAGGAGTTGATAGACTACCTCAAACCGTTCCGGGTCATTCGGGTAGTCCACCGAACAGATATCGGTGATATGGTCGAACGAGGCCTCCGGCGTGTCGTGCAGCCACCGCGCAACGTCGACGATTCGAGCGGCGGCGACGCGGGCCGTGATCTCGTTTCGGGCGGTATCCACTTCCACGCCGCGGACGGCGTCGGGAAAAGTAGTCATGAGTCGTTCAAGCAGCGGTTGCATCTTCCTCAAAGAGCCGATGGCCTATAGCCGATGGTAAGAGAAGCTCGCGCTCACAAGCGATACTCCTCTGTTCCTCTCTCACTTCACAAAGATCTTTTCGCGCTGAATCTTTTCCTGCAATTTCAACAACCCGTCCAACAGCGCTTCAGGCCGCGGCGGGCAACCGGCAATATACACATCGACCGGAACGATCTGGTCCACGCCCTGCACGACGGCGTAACTGTTGTAGTGATTGCCGGAGGTCGCGCAGGATCCCATGGAGATGACGTAACGCGGTTCCGGCATCTGATCATAGATGCGGCGAATGACCGGCGCCATCTTTCGACAGACCGTTCCCGCCACAATCATCAAGTCTGATTGGCGAGGCGATGCGCGGAAGACACCCGCGCCGAATCGGTCGATGTCGTAGCGCGAGGAGACGCTCGCAATCATCTCGATCGCGCAGCAGGCCAGGCCGAACGTCATGGGCCATAAAGAAGATTTGCGCGCCCAGCAGACGAGGGCGTCGAGATTCGTCGTCATGATATTGGCATCAAGCTGCCGTTCCAAAAAACTCATATCTGACCTTGTGGAATGTGAAAGGTGAAACGTGAAAGGAAAGACGGCAGAGCATCGTCCGCACCGTGCACGTTTGACGTCTCTCGTTTTACGGCCGTTAGTCCCATTCGAGCGCCCCCTTTTTCCAGGCGTACCAGAACCCGACGATCAGGATGCCGATAAACACGACCATTTCGACGAGCCCCACCAGTCCCAACTTCTTGAACGCCACGGCCCAGGGAAACATGAAGACGATTTCGATATCGAAGATCACGAACAGCATCGCAATGATGTAATACCGGATCGGAAACTGCACCCGGGCATCGGAGAAGAGCGGGCTGCCGCTCTCGTACGGCGCGAGTTTGGCGCGATAGGGCCGGCTCGGACGAACGATGCGTCCCAGGAGAATCTGGACGGCGCCGAACGCAAACGCGATCACGATAAAAATCAGGATCGGGATGTAGTTCAGCGGTGCGGCTTCGCTACCCATGACAGACCTGTGAATCGTGAAGCGTCGTTCGTGAAGCGTCGTGTACCGGCGCGTTTGTTCGCAAAATCGATCCGAAGAACGGCTGGAACTTCAGTCCGTCCAACTCGGGCTTGGCCATGCCCTTGTGCTGTATCAATACTTTGAATGTGCGACCCATGCCGTCCGGCCGCAGCAGGTGTATCGCCGCGTAAAACTCCGGCGATTCCGGCTGGAGCGATTCCAGCAATTGTTCGGCGCCCAAGCCGATCAAGAAACTCATCTGATTCGTAAACCCGGTGACGTCCAATCCGGCCTGGTGGCCCGTTTGCGCCAGGGCGGTGAAGTCCACGTGGGCGGTCATGTCCTGCTCCCCCACCCGGTCGTACGCATCCTCAGAGGTGGTTTGGTGGTAGTAGCAGAGGAACGTGCCGTTCTTGCGGTCCGGGCCATAGAGGTCTTCGGCGGTGTGGCCGTAATCGATCGTCAGCACGGCGCCGCGCGCCATCACCTGTGCCACCTGCGTCATCCAATCGACCGCGTCGAGATTGATTTCAGCCCGATAGCCGTCCGGCAGGTTGATCCCGCCCTCTCGCAGGTAGGCGGTGAGTTCATTGGAGAGGGGGCGGTAGACCTCGCTGAATCGCTCGTCGCGATATTCGACATAGACCTCCTGCGGCCGGCCGTCGAGCACTGCGAGCCGGTGAACAGGAAGGGCATCCACGAGTTCATTCGAAAAAAAGAGTCCGGTGACGCTGTTCGGCGGCAGATCTTCCAGGCGGTCGAGCCAGGCAACGCGACCGGCCTGTCCCACCCAGGGCGCCAGATTGTTTTGCTGCTGGGTGCGCATTGCGGCGCTGCGCTCGATCAAGATGTATCGAAGACGGTCGCGGAGGTTCGCGGGCGCGTTCCGGCAAGCGGTCAGGAAATCCCGCGCCAGCAGTCCCTTGCCCGCTCCCATCTCCACCACCGTGAAGGGGTCTGGATGCCCGAGGAGCGTGTCGAGTTGTTGTGCCTGTCTGGCTAACGCCTGGCCGAGGATCGGATGCACGTCGGAACTCGTGTAAAAATCGCCCGACCATCCGATGCGTTCCTGGGTCGGATCATCGACGGGGCGAACATAGTAGCCGTACTTCGGATGATACAGGGCGAGGTCCATAAAACGGGCGAACGGAATCGGACCAGTGGCTGCAATTTCAGCCCTGATTTCCGCCAGGAGTTGTGGATGCCCAGTGCTCAAAGTGACACCACCCTTGTCGGTAGTCGCCTCCCGTTTCATGCGCCATCGCTAGAAACAGCACTTCTACCGGATTCTCTAGGGAAAAGAGGGGGTTAGATTAGCCGCTGCCTCAGCGGCAAGTCAAGGCGAAAAGACCTGATCAGGTGGGAGAATCTCGATGTTCGACGGAGTGTTTGCTCGATCCGTCGTGAGTGAAGGGGGAGTGCCTGTTCCCTGTTACGCCCCGTGGCACTTCTTGAATTTTTTTCCGCTCCCGCAGGGGCAGGGATCGTTGCGACCGGTTTTGTCCGCCTGGCTCTGGACCGTTTGCGTGGCTGGTTCGTCGCTGCGATTGAGCACCATGCGAGGCGGAGGGGTCGGCTCGGGTGCGGGAGGGGGCGGTTGCTCGCCCCGCACGGCCTGGACGCGAAACATCCGCTCCAGCACATCCGACTTGATCCGGTCCATCATGGAGGAGAACATGTCGAACCCTTCGCGCTTGTACTCGATCAGCGGGTCCTTTTGCCCATATCCGCGCAGGCCGATGCCGTCCCGCAAATGGTCCATGCCCAGCAAGTGATCTTTCCAGTGGTGGTCGATCACCTGGAGCAGCAGCATCTTTTCCAGATACCGCATCAGCTCGGAGCCGAGTTCCTGTTCCTTGTGATCGTAGGCCCGCCGGACTTGGTTCTGAATGTCCTCGATCAGCGCATCCCGCCCGACGTCTTTGAAATGGTCTGCGACGCTGCCGTGACCCTGCGTGACGTCCAGAGCGAACTGGCCCTGCAGCGCTTCGCCAAGGCCGTTGAAATCCCATTCTTCCTGGTACTGATCGGCCGGGCAGTAGGTCTCCACGAAGGCGTTCACGATGTCCCGCATCATGTCGTGAATATCCTGCTGGATGTGCTCGCCGGCCAGCACGGCGTGGCGGTGCTGGTAGATCACTTCCCGCTGCTTGTTCATCACGTCGTCGTATTCAAGGAGCTGTTTGCGGATTTCGAAGTTGTGCGCCTCGACTTTTTTCTGAGCGTTGGCGATGGCTCTGGTGACCATCCCGTGTTCGATCGGCACGCCTTCTTCCATGCCCAGCTTGAGCATCAACTGGGACACGCGCTCGGAGGCGAAAATGCGCATCAGATCATCTTCGAGCGACAGGTAGAAGCGCGAGGAGCCCGGATCGCCCTGACGGCCGGCGCGGCCACGGAGCTGGTTGTCGATGCGGCGGCTTTCGTGCCGTTCGGTGCCGAGGATATGCAGCCCTCCGGCTGCGACCACTTCCTGCTTGTCCTTTTCGCAATCGGCCTTAATCTGGTCGAAAATTTCCTGTTTCCGTGCGTCCGTGAGGTTTTCGTCCTGGTACAGGATCCGTTTGAACAGGAAGTCGGCGTTGCCGCCCAGGAGAATGTCGGTGCCGCGGCCCGCCATGTTGGTGGCGATGGTCACGGCGCCCTTGCGTCCCGCTTGCGCGATGATCTCCGCTTCTTTCTCATGGAACTTGGCGTTCAAGACATTGTGCTTCACGCCGCTTCGGCTCAGGTAGCCGGACAGCCGCTCGGATTTTTCAATGGAGACGGTGCCGACCAGGACCGGTTGCCCACGTTCGTTGCAGTCTTTAATTTCCTCGACGATCGCCGTGAACTTTTCTTTTTCCGTCCGGAAGACGACGTCGGCGTAATCCTTGCGGACCATCGACCGGTTGGTCGGCACAACGTTGACGTCCAGATTGTAGATCTTGGCGAACTCTCCCGCTTCCGTGTCGGCCGTACCGGTCATGCCGGCCAGTTTCTTGTACATACGGAAGTAGTTCTGGAAGGTGACGGAGGCCAGAGTCTGGTTCTCGTTGGCGATCTTGACGCCTTCTTTGGCTTCCACGGCCTGGTGCAACCCGTCGCTCCACCGGCGGCCCGGCATCAATCGGCCGGTAAACTCATCGACGATGATGACTTCGCCGTCCTTGACCACATAGTCGACATCGCGCTTGTAGAGTGAATAGGCCTGGAGCGCCTTGACGACGTGGTGGACCAAATCCATGTGCTGCAGGTCGTACAGGTTGTCCACGCCCAATAGTTTCTCCACACGGACGTTGCCCTCTTCCGTGAGCGAGGCGGTCTTGGTCTTTTCTTCGATCGTATAGTCGTGCTCCGCCTTGAGCTGCGGGATGATCGAATTGATGCGGTAGTACAGATCGGTCGTTTGATCGGTGGGACCGGAGATGATCAATGGCGTACGCGCCTCGTCGATCAGAATGCTGTCGACTTCGTCCACGATGGCGAAGTTCAGCGGGCGTTGGACGCATTGACTCAGGTCGCTGACGATCAGGTTGTCGCGCAGGTAATCGAACCCGTATTCGTTGTTGGTGCCGTAGGTGATCTCGGCGCGGTAGGCCTCATGTCTGGTGCAGGGCCGCAAATGTTGCAGGCGCTTGTCCGACGCTTCATAGGTCGGATCATACAAAAAGGACGCATCGTGCTGGATGATGCCGACGGAGAGGCCGAGCGCGTGATAGAGCTGCGCCATCCATTGGGCATCGCGTTTGGCCAGGTAATCGTTGACGGTGACCAGGTGGGCGCCTTTGCCTTCTAGCGCGTTCAAATAGAGGGGCAATGTGGCGACCAGGGTCTTGCCCTCACCGGTCTTCATTTCGGCGATCCGGCCTTTATTCAGGATCATGCCGCCGATGAGCTGCACGTCGAAATGCCGCATATTCAAGCGACGACGGGACATTTCCCGGCACACGGCGAACGCTTCGGGCAGAATATCTTCCAGCGTTTCTCCGTCTTCGAGCCGTTTCTTGAACTCTTGCGTCTTCTCGGCCAGTGCCTGGTCGGACAAGGGCGTGAAGCTGGATTCGAGTCCGTTGATACGCTCGACGATCGGGCGCAACGCTTTGATCTCGCGGTCGTTTTTGCTTCCGAAGATGATGTTCAGGACTTGGGTCAACATGCAGACGCACCTTTATTCACATGAACCTTCTCACGGGCGAGACTCACCCTTTGAGCATGGGCTCGGCGGCGGAGTATACAGGAATCGATAGGGGAATCCTACCCAAACAGCGCCGGAGGTCTCAACTGCTTTGCAATGAACGGGGCCGACGGGCTCCTGTCGTTGCTTTCGCATGCGCTGCGATTTATAGTGGGGCTCACCGCTTCGCCGGCTCTTATGGGCGAAGGTCACCCACGGATTCCACTGCGGACTTCGATGCGGCAAAGGGCCACCTCCTCTCTCAGCCTCATCACGAGCGTTCCGCTCTTCTACCTGGTTGTTTTCGTCTCAGCCGTACCCGTCTCGGACGCCTCATCCGCTTCGTCCGATTCGGCGCGGCGCAGTTACGAGCGGGGCGTGACATTGTTTCGTGAAGGCAATGCCGACGGCGCGATCGAGGCGTTGAAAAAGGCCGTGGCACAGAATCCCAAGCTGGCCGAGGCGTACCATGTGTTGGGACTGGTGTATTTTCAGAGTAAGCGCAATCCCGACGAGGCGATTCAGGCCTACAAGCAGTCGCTGAAATTGGGGCCGGCTTCCGCGGAGATTCTGAACGATCTCGCCGATGTGTATCTGGCGCAAGGGCGTGGCAGCGACGCGGAAGGGGTGTTGCGGCAGGCGCTGGATATCGCGCCCGGAAATGAAGAAGCCCATCTGGATCTGGCGCACCTCTATGAAGCACGGCATGATCGCGCGAATGCCCTGAAGATGTATCAGTCCCTTCTCCGGGTGCGTCCTGACCATGCGGAGGCCCTGTATCATTTGGCGAGTCTCTATGACAGTCACGGTGATCTCAAGCTGGCCCGCGAGTATTTGTCCCGTCTCACCCAGGCGAACCCCGGGCATGCGGATGCCTGGTATCTCCTCGGGCGACTGGCCGAGCGCGGCAACGACCTCAACGCCGCCGCCGCCGCATTCAAAGAAGCCATTGCGGTCAAGGCCGATCTGGTCGATGCCCATTACAACCTGGGGTTTGTCTATCGGAGTCAGGGCCTGCTGGCTGAGGCGGAGCGGGAATTTCTGGAGGTGATCCGGTATCGCCCCGAATATGCGGAGGCGCACTTGAATCTGGGCATGGTCTACACCAGTTTGAACCGGCTGGAGGAGGCGGAGAAGGAGCACGAGCGGGCGGTGGCTCTCAAGCCTCAATCGGCGGAGGCCCACTATAACCTCGGGGTCTTTTACGAGCTTCATCGCAAGGACATGGGGCGGGCGCTGGCGCAATACCGGCGCTATCGGGACCTCGGCGGCCGCGACGAGCGGGTCGAGCGCATCATCGGCATGGGCGGACCGTAACCGGCCCCGGCCGAATGGCCCTTGGAGGCCAAAAGTGGCGTTGACGCTCCGTCGGTCAGTTTGTTAGCATGCGGGCCAGATTTTGGGCCTGTCCTTATGCGAAGTTCCCGTTTTAAAAGCATCGTCTGGTTGGTCGCATTCGCCGTCATTGCCTTATTGGCGGTGACGACCGTGAACGCGGTCGCGCACGAACTTCAACATGCCGCGCATCACGATGCCGGGATGCATGGGTCAGGCATTTGTGCCTGGATGTGTGCGACGGCCGGGGTGCACGTGGTGACCCCCGTTCACTCGACGCATCTGTTCACCGTGGCCGGTGACGCTTCGTTCCGCTCTGATACTGTGCTCTTGCCCCAGCGACTCGCCCCGAGTCGGCCTCGCGCTCCACCCCTGTTCGCCTAATCCAAGTCTCCGTGGTGCCTGTCTCGCTCCGTGACTCGATGTCGCAGAGCCCGAGGAAACAGTTCGGCGAGGTGTCTCGCATGCTGTGGGTGCATTCCTTCTTTCAGATCGTCGGAATACGAGGACACTGTGATGGTCCCTGTGAGTGAGATCGGCGTTGCCGTGTGTGGTGCTGCGACCCTGCTGGCTCTCGTCGGCTTCAGCAGCGGAGCCTCTGCCCACAATGAATCCCAGGCGGTCACGATGCTTGGGGCGCCGCTCACACTCGTCCAGTCCACCACGGCCCTCTCTCCCCCCACACTTCGGTTTCATCGCGATGGAAGGCTGCACGCGGCCTGGATTGAAAAAAACGGGGTGCAGGGGGAGGTGAAGACCGCAGTTATTTCCGCTGATCACTCGGCGGTCGCCCAGGTTTCCGTCAATCCGCCGGGTGCCGGGCCGGAAGCCGTGCATCAATCACCGGGTTTCGCCATAGGCGTGGACGGAGAACAGTTTGTCACCTGGTCCTCTGCCAATAAGACACCCGGAGCCTTATTCGCGTCGGATCTCCGCCTCGCGCGATTGGACTCGGGGGGCGCGCGTGTTCAGCCGCCGGTGCAGGTCAATGACGATGGCTTGGCCATTTCGCATACCTTTGAGCATGTGATTGCCGGAAAAAATGGCGAGATCTATCTTGCATGGCTGGATGGACGGAACAAGGACCGGAGCGGGGCAGGGATCATGTTCGCGTGCTCCCGGGATCACGGCGCCACGGTCGATAAGAATCTCGTCCTCGACGGGATGGCCTGTCCCTGTTGCCGTCCGATGCTCGCGCAGGCGTCGGATGGGTCGCTGTGGGCCGCCTGGCGCAAGACCTTCGAGGGCAATGTGCGGGACATTGTGATTGCGCATTCAACCGACCAGGGCCGGACGTTTTCCCCGCCGACCGTCGTCAGTCGGGACGGATGGGTCTTTGACGCCTGTCCCCATCGGGGCCCTTCGATCGCATTCGATGGCCGGGGACGCCTCTATATCGGGTGGTACACCGAGGGCAAGGACGAACAGCCGCGCCTCTTTATTTCAACATCGGACGATCAGGGCACGACGTTTTCCGCGCCGGTAGCGCTACACAATGCCACAACCTCTTTGCCGGACAATCTCCACATGGCCGTCCATCCGGATGGCCGGGTCGTGGCGGTGTGGGAGGAAGTGACGGGGGTGCGAAAGCGTGTGGTGATGCGGGTTTCTGACGATCGCGGGCAGACATTCAGCCCGATGCAGACCTTGAGCAGCGGCTCCAAGGCCGAGCATCCGACCGTGGCCATCCACGACAGTGGAACGGTGGCGTTGGGCTGGACCGAACATGCCTTTCCGTACAACAGAATTATCGTACAACAGGGGCAACTGTCGCGCGTGGTGACACCCTAGCGCGGTCCGGCGATTCCTATTTGTAGCAGGTTGCGGAAACACTCGGGGTTCGTTCAATAGCCGTCGTTATCTGAAGTGCGACGACCACGACCGGATAATTTGCAGGATGCTCACAAAGGCCGTCCAGCAAGGCCGCAGCAAGCGAAGGGGCGAAGCGTACTGTTCCCGCACGGTGAGCCTCTGAACGCAGCGAGAACAAAGTTGACGGACTTTTTCAGTATTCCGCAGGAGCAAGGGGAGGAGTCATGAGGACGCAGGTGAATCAGCGGGTGGGACGGATGGGGCTGTACGGGTTGGTGGGATTGGCGATCATACTGTGGGCGCCGGGCGTGTCCGCCGCCGATGGAAAGGCGGAGAAGTCGTTCACCATTGCCGTGACCGACCAGCAGGGGGTCGAGACCGAGTTGAAGAACGGCATCTTCTATTGGGAAGAAAAAATGAGTGAGACCTCGTTCGTCCCGCATGAGTTGCGGCACCTGCCGGCCAAGCGCGGCACGGCGACGGTCAATATCAAGTTCGACCAGATCAAGCAGATTGAGATCAAGCCCGGTGCCGACAAGACTGCGCCGGCCATGACGGTGACCTTAACGAACGGCAAGAACGGGGAATTTACGCCTGCCGTCAGCGGCAGCTTCAAGGGCGAGTCGGATTTCGGCCAGGTCGAGGTGCCGATCGGGTCTGTATCCAAGGTGATGTTCAAGTAAGGGCGGACCGTCTCGTTTCGAAAGGAAGTGTCCCATGGAGAATGTGCTCGTGGCGCAATCGTGGCAACCGAAGCGGTCGATGACAGGGTGGGGAGCATCGCTCCTGTTGCATGCCTGCCTCGCGCTGGCGGCATTCGGGCTGATGCCGAAAATGGCCATGGTGGTGGAGAAAGAGCCGTTCAAATGGGATGTGGCGCTGGTCGAGGCTCCGCGTGAAGTGGTGCGCCAGGAAGAGCCGGCTCCGGTGCCGCAGGTGCAGCCTCCCGTTCCGACTCCGGTGAAGCCGCGACCTGAGCCGGTACGTGCCGTGCCACCGCCGCCTCAGCCGGTGCAACGTCAGGTGGAAACGCGGGTCGTGCCGCAGGCGATCCAACGTGAGGTGCAGCCGGTCGTCGAAACGGTTCGTCCTCAAGAACAGATTCAGCCGACCAGGGAAGTGGTGCAGGTGCAAGCCAAGCCCATCGAGCCGCAAGAGGTTCAAAAAACGGAGCCGTTGATGCAAGCGGCGATGCCGGCTGAGGTGGTACGGGAAACTGCTGCGGCCGTCGAGCAGACGATTGTGGAGGCGGCGCCTGCAACGGCTCAGACCTATCAGGCCCAGGCGGTGATCAGCGAGCCGACGGTGATGGAGACGAGGCCTGAACCGGTTGTTACGGCGAGTGCGCCGGTCGTGCACGCTGCTCCGGCGGCTGAACCGGCCCCGGCGAGTCCCGCTCCGGCCGTGGAGGCCGTCGCGTCCGTCAGTGAGCCGGCGCCTGCCCCTCCTGCCCCGACGGCCCCGGTCGCTGCCGTCCCCGCGCCAGTGGCGGCAGCGCAGCCGGATCCAGCGACGTTACAAGAACATCAAGTCGTGGCGCGCGTGGCGACGCCGAGGCCCGCCACCAAAGCCGATTATGGCTGGTTGGCCGAATCGCTGCATCGCCGCATCATCGAACTCCGGCATTATCCCAGCACCGCGCGCTTGAACGGCTGGGAAGGCAAAGTCGTCTTGAAGGTCTCGATCCGCCAGGACGGCCAACTCAAAGACGTCGAGGTGGTGAAAAGTTCAGGGCATGAGTCGTTGGATCAGGCGGCGATGGAAGCGGTGCGGCGCGCCTGTCCTCTGCATATGAAGCACGAGTTGACGGCGCCGATGGTCGTGCTGCATCTGCCGGTCAGTTACAGTTTGAATCGCTAGGCCGCCTCGCTGGATGACCATGTTGACCATCCTGCGGACCGTCCGGGAAAGAGTAAGTCGCTGATCATGGATAGAGTAAGCAAAGATCTGCGACCGGTCGGTTTCCCGATTCTTGTCTGTGCGGGGATTCTCGCGGCCTGGTGGATTGCCGCGGGCTGTGTGTGGGCTGGAGATGGGCAGGCCGTCGGTTCCGATTCTGCTCGGGCTCAGCGGATCGAGGAACTTCAGAAGCATCGGGAGCGCATTGAGCGGGAATTGAATCAATTGAAACAGCAGCCGGACGGGGTCAGCCGCTCGTCGGTGCCGAGGACCGAACTGAGCAACCAGCCCACGCGGACGCTGAAAGAATCCATGGAGTCGGTTCCGGGGGTTGCGTCGTCTCCGGGAGCAGAGGGACGATCCGTCGATCTCTCCATCAGAGGAGCCGGAAAATGAATGTGGGAAGGAAAGGGCAGTGATGGGACAGTCTGAAACAAGCCTGGGCGGTCTGTTGGCCCTGTGCCTCGCTGCGGCGATCCCTATTGCGGCCGCGCAGGCGGAGTCGGCCGTTCCCTTCGAACTCAGCCAGAAGTTTGTGACCGAACACAAGGTGAAGAGCCTGGTGGGTCCGTCCGTGCAGGTGGATGAGCAGGGGCAAGTCTCCTTGGCCTGGATGGAAGAGGAGAAGGATGTGCGGTCGGTTCTGTACGCCCGCAGCGCGGAGGCAGGCGGGCCGATGGGAGTGCCGGTGCGCATCAACCGCCCGGAGGACGTGCCCTATTGGCGCCAGGAAGCGCCGGCGCTGGTTGTGCAGGGGGAAGACGTGTTTGTCACCTGGGGCCTGGCCCATCCGAAAGCCACGCCGCAACAGCCCTTCGCGACGGAATTGCGATTGAGCCGCTCGATCGATGGGGGCAAGACGTTTCAGCCCTCCGTCGCGGTGAACGACGATCCGGGGGTCATTCAACATACCTTCGATGCGTTGCATCGTGATGCGGATGGACGGTTGCACCTCTCCTGGATCGACGGGCGTGAAGGAAAGAAGGAGCCGGGTACCTACGTGGCCCGTTCGTTGGACCGTGGCGCGACGATCACCAGGAATCTCAAGGTGGACGAGGGTACCTGTGTCTGCTGCCGCACGGCGGTGACGAGTGGTCCTGAGGGCATGGTCTACGTAGCTTGGCGCAAGATTTTTGAAGGCAATGTTCGTGAAACTGTGGTCGCCCGTTCGACGGACCACGGGGAGACCTTCGAGGCGCCCGTGATCGTGGGGCATGATCGATGGGTGTTCCCGGCCTGCCCGCATCGTCCGGCCTCGATGGGTGTGGACCGTCAGGGTCGTCTCTACGTCGTCTGGTACACCGAAGGAACGGACGAAATCCCCGCCGTCTACATCGCCTATTCGGACGATCGGGGGAAGAGTTTTTCTGAAAAGCGGAAGTTGAACGTCTCGAAAAACACCTTTCCCGACCATCCGCAGATTGCGGTCGATCCCGAAGGACGGATCGTGGTGGTGTGGGAGGAGCAGGCTCCGGTCAAGCGGGATGTGGTGATGAGCGTCTCGATGGATCGTGGGGCAACGTTTACGGCGCCGCACAAGGTAAACGAGAAAAAAAGCCAGACTCCGGTCGTGGCGGTGAATAGTCAGGGCCTGTTTGCCTTGGCCTGGATGGAGCATGGCATGCCAGGTCATAAAATTGTGATGCAGACCGTGAAGGTGCCTTCGGTGAAGGTGGCGGCTGAACCGGTGCGTTAGCTGGGTGGGTTTGTGATTGGAACGATGATGCCGACGGGATTGTTGAGAGGCCTCATGCTGGCGGTTGTGCTGAGCACGACGGCCGGTCCTGTATGGGCGGATGATCCTTTCGCCGCGTTGAAAATCGCGCGGGTTGCACCGGGCACTGCCGCTGCGGCCTTTGAGCTACAGTCGCTGGATGGCCGGTCGGTGCAACTCGCGGACTTGAAGGGGAAAGTCGTCGTGGTGAATTTCTGGGCCACCTGGTGCGGGCCCTGCAAAGAAGAAATGCCGGCCTTTGAGCGTCTGCGACGGCAGCTGGACCCCGACCGCTTCGTGTTGCTGACCATCACGACCGACTTGCAGCGCGCCGGCATCAAGCAGTTCCTGGCTAATCTCAACGTGCAACTCCCCGTGTTGTTCGACGAGCAGCAGGATGTCTCGCAAGCCTATCTGGTGCGGGCCTTGCCGACCACGGTGTTCATCGACCGGCAGGGGGCCTTGCTGGGCCGCGCTGTCGGACCGCGTGAGTGGGATGCGCCCAAGGCGGTGCAGGCGTTGCAGGGGCTGATGCCATGAGCCGTCTCAAGACACCCTCCGTCGGACTCGCGGCCGCACTTGCGGGGATCTATCTGGTCCTGGCGGCGTTCTCCATGGCCTGCGCCTTCGACCATGCCGACCCCATGTCGGCCGGCCATCATCATGGCGGAACGGTCTCTCACTCCAGTTTCTGTAATTGGGCTTGTCAGGCCAATCCCACGTCGGATGCTGCGGCGTCCGCACTGGTGCTTCATCCGTTCCTTGTGGTCGCGCTGTTTGTCGAGCGCGATCATACCGTCATCGCCGGCGGCGCGGGCTTCCACGCCGCCTCTCGCGCGCCGCCCGTTCAATCGTAATTCCATTTCAGATCGCTAGGTGTTCTAGCAGCTTTTCTCGTCCGGCCAGACAGGGGCGGGAAGGGTATGTCTCTGCTGTCGTGTGCACAGTTGTGCCGGGAGGACGTGTATGTGGGCCCGTCGGAATTCATCTCAAATTCAATTCATTCTGCTGTTCACCCTGGTAGTGGCACTGCCGTTCACAGCCTCCCGCGCACTTGCGCAGGAGGAAGCGGCGGCCGGCGCGGTCGTTGAAAAAAGCGCGCGGGAGCGGGACTTGAGGGATCAGCTACAGAAAATTCTTCATGAACTGGAGGAACTCCGACAGGCGCCTGCAGGTGGCGCGACCGCCGCGCCGGTACAGCCGTCGGTGGTGCAGGAGCCGTCGGAAGGAAAAGCCGCCGAAGCGATTCCGCAATTTGAACTGGCCGATGTCAGCATCGTGAGCGACCGGGTGCAGCGGCGTCCGGAAGGGATCACGCTGTCGGCGACGGAGCAGTCGGAAACCGAATCGCAGCCGACCAGGACGCTTCGTGAGTCGATGGAGTCGCTCCCCGGCGTGATCCTGCGACAGGCCAACGGACCGAGGGATTTCAGTATTTCGATCCGTGGCTCGGGCGTCAAAACCTCGTTTGCGGTGCGTGAGATCAAAATGTACGAAGACGGATTCATTCAAACGCAATCCGATGGATTGTCCCGTCTGGATATCCACGATCCCTGGTTTATGCGGAGCGTCGAAGTCACGCGAGGCGCGTCTTCCTCTCTCTACGACAACTACGCACTGGGCGGCATGGTGCACTTCCGTACGAGGCGTGGCAGTGACATCAACGGGATGGAGAGTTTCATCAGCGGCGGGTCCTACGGCTATCAGAAATACGGATTCGCCGTCGGCCAGCAATTCGACAATGTGGACATCTCGCTCTTCGGCAGTCACGTCGCCGAGGACGGATTCATTCGCCACAGCGACTACAGCACGCAAACGATGAATTTTAATTTTCGCGTGAAGGTGGACGACAAGCAGAACCTGTATTTCAAGGCGATTACGAACTGGCTGGACTCGCGGGTGCCGACGCGGCTGACGCTGTCGCAGTTCGATGCCGACCACCGGCAAGCCGGCGGGATCAACAATGCCACGAATGCCGTGCTCTTGGGCCAGCGTCGATTGGACCGGCGGAATATCATCGGTGGAATGTATGAACGGCAGATCGATGCCAACACCGTCTTGACGATGGAAGCCGACTACGACGTGAAGGACATCAATCAGACCTTCACGCAGATCAGCGACAACATCAATCCGAACTACAAACACTACACCGATCTACGTCATGACGGGCGGCTGTTCGACATGCCCTTGCGCAGTTACGTCGGATTTTTTGTGAATCAGATGGAGCAGGAAGGGCAGACCTTCAATAACCTCCAGGACTTTTTCGGTACGCGCGGCACATTGGCACAGAACAGCCGCGGGACGATCCGGAACATCGGCGGACGGTTTCGAGAAGAATTAGAATTTGTTCCGAAGTGGACCCTGGCCGCAGGCCTCGGGTTCGAGCAATCGCAGTTGAGCGTGCAGACGATCAACTACACGGCTGGGGCGGTGAGTGGCCGGTCCGGAGCCGAACGAAGCTTCAGCAACTGGGCGCCGGAACTGTCGGTCAGCTGGAAGCCGGCCGATGGGTATCGCCATTGGGTGCGCGCTTCCACCGGGTATGCCATTCCGGGGTTTGGCAATCTGTTGACCAATCCCTTTACGGGTCTTGCCGGAACCAACTTCGATCTGAAGCCGCAGAAAAACCTCAACGTCGAAATCGGCACCGAGTCCCGGCTGCACAAGACCTTGACGGTGCAGTTGGTCGGCTTCGTCACGTTCGTCAAAGACGAAATCATCACCCAGGTCGTGTCCAATACCGGCGGCCAGGCCGCGATCAACGCGGACTCGTCGCAGTATCGGGGCATTGAGTTGTTCTACGACTGGCGTCCATTGGACGGGTTGCGGCTCTCCGGTGCCTACACGCATATCGACGCCCGGTACATCAATTTTAGCGATCAATTCCTGGCCGGCGGGATTCCGACGGCATTCGTGCGGGACGGCAAGGCGGTGCCGAACGTGCCGACGGACACCATCAATTTCAAGGAGTCCTACGATCATGCCGCCAGCGGGTGGGGCGGTTGGGTGGAAGTCAACTATATGAATAGTTACTTCTTGAACAACAACAACACGGTAGGCATCCCTGCCTATGTCATCGCCAACCTGAATATCCATAAGAACTTCGAGTTCCACAATAACAAGTGGATCCGCTTCGCGAAGTTCTTTGCTGAGATCGACAATATTGCGGACAAGAAATATGCGGCCTCCGGCAACGTGGTGGCCGATAGCACGGCGGATGCGAACAAGACGTTGTTCTTTGCCGGGTATGGCCGGTCGTTTTATGCCGGGGTGACGTTGGGATTGTTTTAACCACGTGGCGCGAGCGGTGCCCGGATGCGAGGCCGCTCGCGCGCTTAACAAGGAGATTGCCATGAACAAGCAACTCTTGCGGGTCGGTGAGGCGGCGGATGTGTTGGCCGTGAGCCGCTGGACGATTTATCGGTGGGTGGAAGAAGGGCGGTTGGAAGGCACCAAGATCGGGCGCGGCAGCCTCAGGGTGTTCCGCACGTCGCTGGAACGCCTGGTGCAAAACAATAAGACGCAGGAAATGAACCTGACCGTCTGATGCGTGTCTCGCAAAGGCTGCACCCGGCCCGTGAGAGGTCGATGCGGGCTTGTGTGCGCGAGTGAGAGGACCTATGCATCGCATTCTGTTGTGTCTGGTGTGTCTGCTGGCCGGTTGCGCGGGAGGGACGGGCCTATCGTCGAAGGCCTCGCAGCAGACCGGGCCGTCCGGGAGCGATTCCTATGCCTTCACCAACGGCCGATGGTTCGACGGGAAAGGGTTTCAGGCGGCCACTTGGTATTCAGTCCAGGGACGTTTGACCCGCACCCCGCCGCAGGGGCGAGTCGAGACGGTGGATCTCTCCGGCCTGTTCGTCGTGCCGCCGTTCGGTGAAGCGCACAATCATAACGTGGAAGGTTCGTGGAATATTCAGGCGGTGGCAGAGCGGTACCTCAAGGACGGCGTGTTCTATGTGAAGAATCCGAACAACGTCCGGGACCTCGCCCTGGAAACTCGCGGCGCGGTCAATCGACCGACGAGCATCGATGCGACCTTTGCGCACGCAGGGCTGACGGGGCAAGGAGGCCATCCCATCGCGTTGTATGAGGATGTGTTGCGCCTGGGCCGGTACGAACCGGCCATCGGGACGGTCGAGCGAGGCTGGTTTGAGAACCGGTCGTACATCGTGCTCGACACCGATGCCGATGTGGAGACGAAGTGGCCGGTGATCACGAGTGGCCGGCCTGACTTCCTGAAAGTGTATCTCGTGCATTCCGAAGACGATGACGCGACCGGGAAGTCCGGACATTCCCCGCAGCGAAGCGGTTTGCATCCTCGACTCGTGGCACAGATTGTCGCCAAGGCCCATGCGGCAGGGCTACAGGTGACGGCCCATGTCGAAACGGCGGCGGACTTTCGCCATGCGATCCGTGCGGGAGTCGATGAGATTGCGCATGTGCCGGGATGGTTGGTGAACAGTGCCGCCGATGCGGAGTCCGCCCGACTCACGGAAGCGGATGCGCGGTTGGCCTTGGAACGTCACGTGCGGGTCGTGACCACCGCTGTGGCGGGAAGCGCCATGCCCTCCGTGACAGGACATCACCCGCACGGGCACTACGAAGGGCATGCCACCGGGCCGTCCGATCATCACGCAACGGCGCCGGATGAATCATTGTCACAGGTTCTCAAGGACAACATCGCGTTGCTCCATCGCGTGGGAGTGCGCGTCGTGGTGGGCAGCGACCATGCCGAGACATCGCTGGCGGAGGTGATGCAGCTGGGCAGGTTTCATCTCTTCGACAACCTGACGCTGCTCAAGATGTGGTGTGAGGACACGCCGGCTTCGATTTTTCCCGACCGTCGGATCGGGCGATTCGACGAAGGGTACGAGGCCAGCTTTGTCGCTTTGGCCGGCAACCCCGTCGAGGATTTTTCGCAAGTGCAGCGTATCGTGCGGCGATTCAAGCAGGGTGTGAATCTCGATCGTTCCTTCCGTCATGACGCCGCCCCTTCAGGGGCCGGTCACCGGGCTCACTGACACGTCAGGCGGCCTGGACCGGTCAGTCGATATGATCGTGTCTTTTTTATTTATTTGCGCAGGAGGAGTCGAGCGATGAAGTCAGTGGTCTTGTGGGGAAGAGGAACGGCGGCGGCCTGTCTGGCCGCGGCCTTGATGGTGGGGATCGAACCGTCTGTTGCGCAGGCGGCCGGGGAGCCGTCGGATCAGGAGGCGCCGGTTGTCGTGGTCGATGCGGTGGAGGTAAAGGGCAAGCGGATTGAAAACGTCGAGGATGTGAAGCAGGAACTTGCCCGCCGGCCGGGCAGCAATATCCTGATCGAGGAAAAGCAGATCACCGAGTCGCGCGCGATCAACCTGCAAGACGTGCTGCAGTTCGCGCCTGGTGTCCGGTTTCAATCGCGTTTCGGTGCCGATGAAGGGCAGTTCCAAATTCGTGGCACCTCGTTGCGCAATAACTTTCACCATCGCGGGATCAATATTCTCATCAACGGAATCTTCTTCGGCGATGCCGACGGATTTTCAGACTTCGAATCGATCGACCTTTTGGCCTACGAACGTATCGAAGTTTACAAGGGCGCGAACGCCCTGCGGTACGGCGCGAACAGCATCGGTGGCGCGATCAATTTCGTGCCGCGCACCGGGTATAGCGCCTCCACCCTGCAAATGCGGATGCTCGGCGGCAGCTTCGGCATGGTGAGCGGCCAGGTGTCCAGTGGCAAGGTCTTGCAGCCCTTCCAGGTGGGCAACATGAGCGCGACGATGGATTACTACATCAGCGTGTCAGGCAATCGCCAGGACGGATATCAAGACAACAGTCAGCAGGCCCGGGAGCGCATCAATGCCAACATCGGCCTGCAGCTCGGCAACCACCAGGAGATCCGCGCCTACTTTCTGCAGGCGAATGTGGCGGAGCGCATTCCTGGATCGTTGACCACGGGACAGCTGTTTCAAAACCGGCAGCAGGCGGGCGGGCAGAGCCCTCCCGGCACCCCGCCGTTTTTTGCGTGTAATCAGAATAACCAAGTCTGTAACTACGGGCGGTACTATAACTTGCAGCGTATCGGAATCGCGTACCACAACGAGTTCGCCCCGAACCAATATTTTGAGATCATTCCCTACTTCTCGAACCAGTATGTGGACCATCCTATCTTTCAGACGATCCGACAGGAGAACAATAACGTCGGCGGTGAGTTCCGGTACGTGAACTCCAACTCGTTGTTCGGTAAGAACAACTCGTTCGTCGCCGGATTCCAGCCGCGATACGGCAATCAGCGGCAGCAGCGGTTCGTGAACATCAACGGCAGTATCGGGGCGCTGACGCAGAACTATACGGCCAAGACGACGTATTTCGGGATGTATGCAGAAGATGCGTTTGATGCCACCAAGGATTTCACCATCGTGCTCGGCGGCCGGTGGGATTACACAGGGCGTCAGGCGACGGTGGATAATTTCGGGCCGGCCGGGAATCCCTTCAATCCCAATACGCCGTCCACGCCGACCGGCACGAACCGGCCGTTACAGCATTTCGATGCAATCAGCCCGAAGATCGGGTTCGTGTATCGCACAACGCCGACCTCGCAATTGTATTTCAATGCCAGCCGGGCCTATGAGGCGCCGCTCAATCTGGAGTTGCTCTCCTCGGTTAATGCGAACGGCACGCCGAATACAGGCTTCTTGAACCTCGATGCTCAGCGGGCATGGCAATTGGAACTCGGTCACCGAGGAACATCAGCGGACAAGCGCTACACCTGGGATGTGACCGTCTACAACTTGGAAATGCAGAAGGAAATTCTGGCCTCGATCATCAACAACCAAGGAACGTTCCAAAATGCGAACGGCACGCGGCATACCGGCGTGGAAGCCGGTGGCGGGATGGTCTTGGGGAAAGGTCTGTTCGCGCAAGGCGGAGCCGGACGAGAGGACAGCCTGCAGACGCGTGTGGCCTACACCTGGTCGCGTTTCAAATTCACCGACGATGTGCGGGGCGGCGGAGCGGTGGGTCCGAATGTACTGATCGCCAAGGATGGGAATACGGTCGCCGGCGCGCCGGAACATAGCCTGAACGTGGAGTTCCGGTACGACCATCCGTCAGGCTGGTGGATCGCGCCGAATATCGAATGGTCGCTGTCCGGCTTTTATACGGACTATCAAAACACCATCAAGAACCCCTCCTATGCGCTTATCAATCTGCGTTCTGGATGGAACGTCGATGAACACTGGACGCTCTTTGCCGAAGGACGTAATTTGACCGATAAGACCTATGCCGGCGCGGTGGTGGTGAACGATCAGTTCAATCGGTATGCCAACGCGGGATTGGGCATCAGCGCGTTTGGAGGAGTCGAGTACAAATTCTAACCGGCTGTGGAAGCAGGCTGCAGGCAGCGTGCTCGCATGGCACGCAGGGGCCCATCGTCGGATGGGCTCCTGCTGCACCGTTCGCGAAAGGTGGTGAATCAGCCACGCATCGCTCCTGGCGGGGTGATGCTGCTCGAAAAATGGGATAGACGATCGTCGTCCGAACATGGGATAAAGAAAGCCGACGGGTGTTCCCGGATATGGACATGTCCTGGTAACTTCAGGGATAGGCCGTGCCGGCCATGTACGGACTTTTCATTTTTTTTGTGCTTGTCTGGAGCGTGGTACCGGTCTATGCCGATTCCAGCTCCGGGCCTCCACCTGTCGAAGCCTTCGCCTCACTTCCCCGTATCGCCTCCATCCAACTCTCTCCCTCGGGTCGGCACCTGGCCGTGCTTCGCCACCACGAGGGAAAGACCTATCTGGACACCCAAACCGTCACGGGGCAGGATGCGCATCGCGTCGTCACAACGGACAACCAGGAATATGTCATTACCTGGTTCCGATGGGCCAATGACGAACGGGTGTTGGTCAGCGTGCGTTTTGCCGATTCGCGTGAGGGTGTCGATTCGCAGGAAACCAGACTGTTGGCAGTGAACCGGGATGGAACGCAACAGAACGGCAATCTCCTCAGGGTGAGTTCCTTTCCTTCGATCTTCGGGAAAAAGCACTTTCCTCAATTCCAGGATCGCCTGGTGGGCACCATTCCCGGCGATCCCAGGCATGTCTTGATTGCGCTTGACCTGGAGCGTCCGAACTCTCCTGATGTATATAAAGTGGATATCTATTCCGGCGAGCGGACGCTGGTGCAGACCAATCCAGGTCTACAGCCAGGGCCACGGAATGTGTTGCAGTGGATAGCCGATCGCGAAGGCCGGTTGAGGGTCGGAGTCGGCCAATTCGGCACCACCGTGCGGGTGATTTACAAGGTGCCGGAATCCACGCTCTGGCGTGAGTTGGGGGAGTATGACCTGGCGAAAGAAACCGGAATGTTGCCCTTGGCCTTCGATGCCGACCCGGACTGGCTCTATGTGAGAGATCAGCATCAGGGCAAGGCGGCCATCTTCAAGATGAACGTCGTCGATCGTCGAGTGGACCGTCTCCTCGTTGTCGCCGATGCGAAGCGTGATTTAACCGGCGAGTTGGTGTATGCGCCTGGACGCAAGAAAGTAGTCGGGGTCCGCTACAGCGCGGCGGACGAGCGGGTTTTGTTTTGGGACTTCGACGCGCAGCGGCTGCAGGCCCGCATCGATCGGGCGATTCCAGGGCGGGTCAATGTGATTCACAGCAGCAGCGACGACGGGCGGCTTCACGTCGTGAAATCGAGCAGCACGGCGCATCCTCCGCAATGGTCGCTTTTCGATGAACACGACGGGCGGATGGTATTGCTCGGCAGGTCGTACCCCGATCTGGAGACGGCCGCGCTGTCTGCTCCTACTACGACCTATGTGACGGCGCGGGACGGCAAGGAGTTGCAGGTCTTCCTGACCGTTCCCAAGGATCGGGACCCGCGCCAACTTCCGATGATTCTATTTCCTCATGGCGGCCCTGCCTCGCGATCGCCAGGTGCATACAACTATTGGACGCAGTGGTTTGTCAGTCGCGGTTGGGCCGTGCTGGAGCCTCGCTTTCGAGGAACCGAAGGGTATGGAGACGAATTTCTGCGTGCCGGATTTCAACGCTGGGGCTTGGAGATGCAGGACGACCTGACCGATGCGGTGCAGTACGCCATCCGCTCCGGCATCGCCAATGCCAACCGTATCTGTATCGTCGGATCGGGCTATGGAGGGTATGCCGCCCTGATGGGCGCCGTGAAGACGCCGGATCTCTATCGCTGCGCCGTCAGCCTGGGCGGGGTGACGGACTTGTCGCAGGTCGTATCTGATAGCCGTTGGTATTTGAATCAGAAACCGATGGCCGAAATGCGTGTCGGCTCTTGGTGGACCGACCGTGAGCGGCTGCGCGATACCTCGCCGGTCTTTCATGCGAAGGAGATTCGCACCCCGCTGCTCCTGATGCACGGCGCCATGGACCGGGCGGTGCCGGTGTCGCATGGTCGAGACATGGCCGAGGCGCTGAAAGCGGCCAACGTCACGACCTATCGATACGTGGAACTTCCCTTCGCCGATCAGACGCTGAGTCGGGAACAGGACCGCCTGCAGGTGTTTACGGAACTGGAACAATTTCTGAAGTCCCACCTCGAATGAATCTGCCTCACGGTCGAGCATCCATAGGTATCCGTCGGTAGACAGCTCCGGCCCCCCCCATTACACTGCCGCCGCTATGAAAGCAGTGGTTCGAGGGAGCGGGCAGTGTCGTATCGGGACAGGGCTGTTCGTCGTCCTCTACGCCCTTGTCCTGGCTGCCTCCCCGGTCTGCGTCGGCACGGGTCTTGTTCCCGTACCGGGTTCACAGACCCATTCCCACGACACAGCCCATGCCCTTCCCTGTAGCGCGGTCTGCCAGAGCCAAGCCGACACGGGACTAGTCCCGGACATGCCTCCGGATGCACCGGTTGTCTCGGCAGCGATCGGGGCAGAGACGCGCTTTTCCCCGAGCGCCCATTCCCGTTCTTCCGTGATTCGTTCACGTGCTCCTCCGGCTCCCCTCGCGTCGTGACGATCGCCTCTCCATGTCCTCGACTCTGGCTTGCGGACGTTGTCCTGCCCCCTGGGTGCCGGGCGCGTCCTTGCGCAAAGGGAGCATAAAGTCATGTCATTGTTCCGATGGGTTATCGTCATACTGGGTCTCACTTTTATGCAGATAGGTTCGGGGCCTCATCCTGCCCGCGCGGCGGAAGTGTCGAGCGGAGGCGAAGAGGTTGTAGAAGAGGCTGTACTGGATCAGCGCGAACAGGCGCTAAAGCAAAAGCTGAAGGGGATCATCGACCAACTAGAAGAAGTCAAAGACATGCGCAGGGCGAGAGGGCGGCAAGCGCCCGAGCCGAGTGTGATCCAAGAACAGCAGGCGGAAGGACCGCCGGGAACAGTCCCGGAAATCGCCTTGACCGACATCCGGGTGATGAGCCAGCGGGTCGAGAGCCGGCCGACTGGGGTAACGCAGTCTTCGACGGACCGGAGCGAACACGAATCGCAGCCGACCCGGCATCTCCGGGAATCGCTGGAATCGATACCCGGCATTGTGCCCCGGCAGGAACATGGCGGGCGCGAGGTAAATCTCTCGATTCGTGGGTCGGGCAACAAGACCGGCTGCTGCGTTCGCAACATCAAAATGTACGAAGACGGCTTTTCCGTGACGCAGCCCGACGGCACGGCGCGGCCCGAACTCCATGATCCCTGGTTCCTCCGGAGCATCGAGGTGCGGCGTGGACCGTCATCGTCGTTGTACGACAACTATGCGCTGGGTGGGATGGTGCATCTCCGGACCAGGCGCGGCAGGGATATCGACGGGGTGGAAACGTTCGTCACGGCCGGATCATATGGCTATCACAAACAGGCAATTGCGATCGGAAAGGAATACGGCAATTTGGACATCGCGTTGTTTTCGAGTTATCAGCGTGAGGACGGGTGGCGAGACCATAGCCAATATTGGATGTCCACGGTCAATCTCAATATCCGGTACCGCATCGACGACCGCCAGACGTTGTATGTGAAAGCGGTCAATGTCGACGAGGATGAGAAATTTCCCACTCGTCTGACCCTCAGCCAATTCAGGGCGAACCCAAGACAAATGGGCGGTACTTCGACGACCAATCCGGTCACATTGGGGCAAAAGCTACGCGACCGCTTGACGATGGTGGGCGCCATCTACGAGCGACAAATCGACGCCAATACGGTGCTGACGACAGAGGCCGATTATCACGTGAAGGATATCAACCAGCCGGTCGGTACCACCGTCAACCCGAGCTTCAAACACTATACGGACCTGCGGCACGACGGAAAACTCGGCAGCATGCCCTTGAAGAGTTACCTCGGGCTCTTCGCCAACTATCTCGAACAGGAAGGGGTGAATAATCTCAATCTCAACAATGGGTCCGGGGCGTTCGGGCCGGTGACTCAGCAGAACCGCTTCTCGGTGCGCAACATCGGAGGGAGGTTTCGCGAAGAATTGGAATTCACACCGAAATGGATCCTGGCGGTGGGCTTGGGTTATGAACGCTCGGATATCTCCGGCTTCGTCAACAATTTTTCCGCGACGACCACGACCAGCACGCTCACCAGCACCGTCGGCGTCAACCGGTCGTTCGACAACTGGGCTCCCGACATCTCCCTCACCTACCGGCTGAACGAGGGGACGAACATCTGGACGCGTGCATCCGTGGGGTATGGCATCCCGCAGTTCAGCAATATGACGGTGGGCCTGGACGGCAATCCCGGCTTCAACAATAACGTCAAGCCGCAAAAGAACTTCAATGTCGAAATCGGCACCAACACGCAACTGACGCCCACCCTCTGGGTCGAAGCGGTCGGGTTCTGGACCTTCTTTAAAGACGAAATCATTACGCAAAGTGTGCCGATCACGCCGACGACGGCCGGCAATTTCGCCGTCAATGCGAAGGAGTCCCAATATCGTGGTATCGAACTCGGTTGGCGTTGGATGCCTTTGGAAGGACTGCGACTCACCGGTGCCTATACGCACATGGATAGTCAGTACATTCGGTTCGTCGATCAATTCGGGACCGGCGGGGTCGTGACGCGGGTCAATCAATCGGGACGCCAGGTTCCGTCGGTGGAAAAGAATGTCTTCAACATAAAGGCGGCCTACGACCATACGCCGTCCGGGCTCGGCGGCTGGGTCGAGGGGAGTTGGATCGACAGTTTCTACGTCAATAACAACAATACGCTCGGCGCTCCCTCCTATGTCCTGTTCAATGCCAACGCGCACCATTACTACCGCACCCACAACAACCGCTACATCAAGTTTATTAAGACGTATGTGGAACTAGACAATATCTTCGACAAGGCCTATGTCGCGTGGGCCACGCCGGTGGCCGACAGCGTGGCGGATGCCAACAAACAGGCATTCTACGCGGGGATCGGGCGGGCGTTCTACGCGGGCGTGACGCTGGGGTTTTAGCAGGAGGAGCCAGTAACGGTGAGACGAGAACGGTAAGACGTCACACGTCAGGGGGGTGATCGTGGAAGGCATGAAGGAACTGGTGGAGTACGGTGTGATCGGCCTGTTGATCGGGCTGAGTTTCTGGGCGGTGGCGGTGGCGATCGAGCGGTGGTTGTGCTACCGGCGGATCGATGTGCATGCGTACCCGTCGCTCGACGCATGTGAAATCGCGTTGACCAAACGGCTGGTGGTGATCGGAACCGTGGCGGCCAACGCACCCTACATCGGCCTGCTCGGCACCGTATTGGGCATCATGCTCACGTTCCACACGATGGGGACGTCCGGCGCGCTGGCGGTCACCACGATCATGATCGGCTTGAGTCTCGCGTTGAAGGCGACCGCGGCAGGACTGGTCGTCGCGATTCCCTGCGTCGTCATGAACAACGTGCTCCGGCGGCGCGTCAGCGAGCTGCTCGCGCAGTACAAGGCGTACCATGGAGCGTGAGGTCGATCAAATCAATGTGATTCCGCTGGTCGATATCATGCTGGTGCTGCTCGTGATCGTGCTGACCACCGCGACGTTCATCACGACGGGACAGATCCCGGTCAATCTTGCCAAAGCCTCGACTTCGAGCGACCGGCAGGACCGGCCGATTGTCGTGACGGTCACGGCAGAGGGCACGGTCTTCGTGGAGGATCGGGCCATCACCGACGAACAACTGGATACTGCCCTGGCAACCCATTCACGCCAATCTCCTGTCCTGGTCAGGGCAGACAAGGTCACCCGACTGGAACGATTTGTCGCCGTCGTCGATCGCATCCGTGGACTTGGATTCCAACAGGTGAGTCTGGAGGTGATGAAGTGGTGAGATGTCACGTGTCCGAAGGTCGCTCACTTTAAACCTTTCGCGTCTGACGTTTCAGGGTCTGAAACTGTAGTATCCGTGAGCAGGTGTCTGTAGACCATTTCCTACGCGGTGTCGTAGGCTACTCTCCTTTTTTCTGTAGGACTATTCCGTGAACGAGTTTCTTCGCGCCATGCATGCGACCGATCGATCCGGCCGGACCCCTCGGCTGGTTGCGCTGCTTGCCTGCCTGCTCATCGGCATTCGCTTCGCGGCAAGCATCGTCTGCTCGACCTGCTTTACCGATTGGGAGCAGGCGAAGACGCGGGCCTTCTATCTCCATAGCGGGTGGGATCGTGATCGATGCCACCATGGGCTGGCTCCGGCCAGCCTGTGGATCGTCTGGGCCTGTTCCGTCAACGAAGATGAATCGGCGTTTGTCCTGCCGGAGATTCCCCGCTTGCCGGTCGTCGTGTCGATCTTCGTCCCGCTCGTGTTCCTGTTGATCAGTTATCGTAGTCTCATACCGATTACGGCCAATGGCCGCGGTCCTCCCCTCAGCGCCTGCTAGCCCAGTACCTAACACCGTCACAACGAAACACAAGCCGCCATCGGTTGAGTCCGGGGCCATGCCTGTGCCGTGGCGCTCATATCTTGCGATATGAGCGGGCGCGGTCTGCTCGCAGATTGTCGCCGTTCCCCCGCAGGCCCGGTCGCGGACCCAGTCCCGGTCCGCCGGCGCTATGTCAGCCTGTTATTGCCGCATGCCGGCGTGAACAGGGAGGAGAGTCTTGTCATGAAGTCAGTCGAATCAGTGCAAGAAGTACATCGCCCTTGTCGAAGTTTGGGGCCGGTCGGCCGGATCGCCGCCGCCTGCGCCATCATGATGACATTCACGGCCTGTATCGGGCCGCATAAACCGGTGCCGACTCAACGGGCGCAAGAACCCGCAGCTCAGTCTGGAGGAGCGACAGAACCGTCCACCGTCCCCGAAGCGGCTTCGGCTGAGGCACCGCCTTCCGGAGTGCCCCCTGTGCCACTTCCCGTCCCGCCGATGGCGGAGGCGCCGACTCAGGCCGCGGCGCCGACGGGTGGCGAGGTGCCGGTGGTGGACGTCAAACCGGTCTATGTCGTGGCGCAGCAAGAATCCTACAAGGTGGACCGTACCACCACGGCGACGAGGACCGACACGCCGATCATGGAAACGCCCTATTCGGTGCAGGTCGTCCCGCAGCAGGTCTTGAGGGACCAGCAGGCTGTGCGTTTGGAGACCGCGCTGAAGAACGTGAGCGGCGTCAGCGTGTTCCCGAGCTCGATCGAGGGGACCGACAGTTACATGATCCGGGGCTTCGACTCCTTGGCGTACTATCGAAACGGTGTATTGAGACCGACCAACAACATGGTCGAAACCTCGAACATCGAGCGGGTGGAAGTGTTGAAAGGACCGGCGTCGATTCTCTATGGCCGGGCGGACCCGGGAGGCATCATCAACGTGGTCACGAAGCAGCCGCAGGCCACGCCCTACTATTCGTTCCAACAGCAAATCGGGTCGTATAATTTCTTCCGGACGACCGGCGATGCGACCGGCCCACTCACCAAAGACGGGAGTCTCCTCTACCGGTTCAATTTAGCCTATGAGAACTCGGAATCGTTCCGAGACTTCGTCGATCGGAAGACGATCTTCTTTGCCCCGGTCGTGAAATGGAACGTTAGTCCCCGCACGCAGATCACGGCTGAGATGGAGTATCACAACATCAATACGAAATCGGATGGCCTCCTCCCGGCGCTCGGCAACCGTCCGGCTCCGATTCCGATCAGTCGGTACTTGGATGAGCCGAGCTTCAGCAAAAGCGCCAATGAACGGTTCTTCACGGGCCTCAACTGGTCGCACGAATTTAATGACGACTGGAAAATCACCCATCGGCTATCCGGGGAGTTCATTCACGGCCGTGGCCATCGAGAGATCGTGCCGTTTACTTCCGTTCAACCGGACGGCACCGTTCAGCGCTTTCTGGCCGACGTTCCGCCGGGGCAGCAGGAAAATCGCTATCAAAGCTCCCTCAACCTGATCGGTCATTTCGATACAGGCCTGGTCAAGCACACGTTGTTGTTCGGGTACGATTTTCTGTATCAGACCGACAAATATAGCGTGGCCAAATGCTGTGATACCGATCCGGCATCCAATTTCCCGATCAATGTGTTCAATCCGGTCTATGGCCTGGGGATCCCGAGTCTCGATCAAATCCCCGATAACGGCCCGTTCGGGTCGTCTCGGTCGTGGCACGGAGTCTATGTGCAGGATCAGGTCAAGTTGCCCTTCAACCTGCATGCGCTCGCGGGTGCTCGATACGATGATGCCGTGTCGCATGACACCGTGTTGAACGAGAAAACCGGAAAGGACCATCGCCTGTCTCCGCGGGTCGGCCTGGTGTGGCAACCGATGACCTGGCTCTCGCTCTATGGTAGCTACACGGAGAACTTCGGACTCCAGAATGCCTTCGATGCAAGTCGGCAGCCGCTGCCTCCACAAACGGCGCAGCAATTTGAAGCGGGCGTTAAGACGGAGTTTTTTGACGGCCGCTTGAGAACGACCGTGGCCTACTTCGACCTGACCAAGCAGAATATTGCTGTGCCCGTGCCAGGCACGCTTTTCTCCCGTGCGATCGGTGAGGCGCAGACACGCGGCATCGAGCTCGATGTCAGCGGCGAAATTCTGCCGGGCTGGAGCGCCATTGCCTCCTATACCTACATGCCATTTGCCAAGGTCACCAACGATGTGGGCGACGATGGGAGCGGCAATCCCACCCCTGGCAATACGGGTAATCGGCTGTTCAATACGACCAGGAACATGGGCAGTCTCTGGACCACCTACGCGTTTCAGGATGAGGAACTCCAAGGCGTGAAGCTGCGTGGCCTCAAGGTCGGAGCGGGGATGCAGGCGGCTGGAGAACGGCAAGGCGATGCCGGGAATCTCTTTCAACTCCCGGGATATGCCATCGCGAATGCCATGGCCAGCTACGAATGGCGGATGGGGATGACCAAAATGACGGCTCAGCTCAATGTCAGCAATCTGTTCGATAAGACCTATTATGCCGGCACCATCGGAGGGCCGTATTTCATCATGCCCGGCATGCCGCGCTTCTTCATGGGGTCGATCCGGATGGAGTTCTAGAGGCGTGAAAGGTGACATGATGAACGTGAACTGAAGCGCACATCGTACGTTTCACGAGCCTCCGGCGGAGAGCCCAGTCCGCACTGCGAAAACGCGGTGCGGACTGTAGCAACGGTGAGCAGGCGTCTGTAGACAATTCTCCCGGTCGTTCCGTAGGGTGAGGCCCCTTACTTTTCTCGAGACTGCCCGTGAAACAGGTCTGTCGATTCATGCATCTTCCGGGATATCAGGGCCGCGCATCGCGCGATGTCGTGCTGCTTGCCCTGTTCCTGATCGGCATTCGTCTCGTGGCCGGGTTCATCCATGTCAGTTGCTTCAACGAAGTCGAGCCACCACCCGCGCGGTCGTTTCACCTCCATGCGGGAGGCGACAGAATTCCCTGTCATCACGGTAAGGCTCCAACGAGCCCTCTGAGTGATTGGGCCTGTTCAGTCAATCAGGATGAGTCTGCCTTTATCCTGCCCGACGTTCCGCTCCTGCCGGTGGTCGTGTCGCTCTTTCTCCCGTTACTGCCGCTCAGTCTCTCGTTCGGGAGTCGCTCGCCGATTATCCCGCACGGCCGCGGCCCTCCTCGTTGCGTCCTCGTCTTGTAGGTCAGGGTTCCCATACATATCACCTCAGTCTGAGCCGCAGGACCGCTGCATCGGAGGCGATGCGCGCGCCAGGGAACCGGCATCACTCGATGTCGGAAGGGGCGGGTCTTTCGTGGACCGTCCCGCACACCCTGGGCGTCAGGCGTCGGTCTTCGACACCGGTCTCCCCGGCTCGACGAGTTGCGTTCACGACCGCGTACCGGCGTGGACTGGAAGAGGAGTGTCGTCGATGAAGTCAGCAGAGTCGTCCCAGGAAAAATTCCTATCCGAACCACATAGCGCACCGCGGGCCTCGGTCATCGGCAGGCTGGCCGTACCGGCCTGTCTCGTGCTGTTGACGGCCTGCATTGGTCCGCAGAAGCCGGTCCAGATTGAACAGGACCATCGTTCTCCCTCCGCCGAATCGGCTCAGGGAGACTCGGTTCAGGAGACCAGCCGGCAGGAGGTGGCTGCGCCGATTCAGCCTCTTCCGCTTCCCGTGCCCCTGCCGGCCGAGGCTTCGGCCGAGGCACAAGCCTCCAGAACGAGCGAGGCTCCCGTTGTGGAGGTGAAACCCGTGTATGTGGTCGCGCAGGCCGAGTCCTACCGCGTGACGAACGCCGTGACGGCGACCAAAACCGATACCCCGATCATGGACACGCCGATGTCGGTGAAGGTCGTGCCTCAGCAGGTGATGCGGGATCAGCAGGTCGTGCGGGTCGACCAGGCGTTGAAAAACGTCAGCGGCGTGATCAGCGGCGCCGAGGGTGACATGCAATTTAATGTGCGCGGATTCGACCAGTTCAACTTCTATCGCGATGGGTATCCTTTCCAGGGACAGTTTTTTCATGCGGAAGACCTGACGAATATCGAGCGGGTTGAAGTGTTGAAAGGCCCGGGCTCCATTCTCTACGGGCGGGCCGAGCCGGGCGGCATCATCAATTTCGTGACCAAGCAACCGCTGGATCAGCCGAATTATTCGCTCCAACAGCAATTCGGTTCGTATGGCTGGTATCGGACCAACGCCGATCTCACCGGCCCCCTTACTGCGGATAACACGGTGTCCTACCGATTGAATATCGGGTATCAAACAAACCAGACGTTTCAGCAGTTCGGCGGCAACGAACGGCTGATTATTTCCCCGCAGGTACGATGGCGCATCAGCGACCGCACCACGTCCACACTGAAGTATGAATACAGCGATCTTTCGCTCACCGGAAAGGGGAATATTCCCTTGCTGGGCAACCGTCCCGCCCCCATTGCGCGGAAGCTGAATCTCGGCGAACGCTGGAACCTGCAGAACGACAAGTATCACCTCGTCTCATTGGTCACCGAGCATGCCTTCAACGACGCCTGGTCGATCCGGCATCGCTTCAATTTCAGTAACCACCAATTGACGTTGACCGGGCAGAATGTGGGGAATGCCGCGGCCAACGGGGATGTGAGTCGATTCTTCTTCGCGCAGAATACGGATGGCCGGGACTATACGCGCAACTTTTTTAATGCCCTCGAACTGACCGGCCACGTCTCGACCGGCCCGATCAAGCATACGCTCTTGTTCGGTGGAGACTATCTTCACAGCGACATCCGCGCGACGATGGCCGGATTTACGCCGGGCACCGACGACGTGATCAATCTCTTCAACCCGATTCATACGGCCGGGCCGCCGGTCATCGCGCCCGGCGACGTGACGACGTTCAATTGGTCGCTCCCGTGGTTCGGCCTCTATGCGCAGGATCAAATCGAGTTGCCCTACCACATCCACATCCTGGCGGGATTCCGGTACGACAACGCAAAAACCTCTACATCCAACGAGAACCTAGGGGTCCGGACGTCGACGATCAAGGATACCAACGACCGGATTTCACCCCGAGCCGGGGTCTTGTGGCGCCCTGTTCCCGAGTTTTCGCTCTATGGCAGTTATACGGAAAACTTCGGGGCCTCGAACACGTTCACGGCCGGGTCTCTCGTACCGCTGCCGCCGCAAACGGCCCAACAATGGGAGGTGGGGGCCAAGACGGAACTCTTCGGGGGTCGGTTTGTCGGCTCGTTGGCCTACTTCGACCTGACCAAGCAAAACCTGCCGGTCTTTTTCTCGGGTGGAACCAGGGCGGTGGGTGAGGGAGAGAGCCGCGGCTTGGAATTGGATGTCAGCGGGGAGATTCTACCGGGCTGGAGCGTCATCGGCGCCTATGCCTATATGCCTTTTGCTAAGACCACGAAGGACGATCCCGATCTGGGAACAATGGGCAAACGTCTCAACAACGCGCCGGTCAACAGCGGCAGTCTATGGACCGTCTATCAGTTCCAGGAGGACAGGCTGCAGGGGCTGCGAATCGGAGTAGGGGTGCAAGGGGTCGGCGAGCGCCAGATCGGGTTCGGTGAAACGGCGCAGGCACCGGGATATGTCGTGACCAACTTGATGGCGAGTTATCAATGGCGTGTCGGCACAGCTCGGTACACCGCACAGTTGAACGTGGATAATCTGCTCGACAAGAATTACATCGGACAAGTCTTTTCCTATGGACCGACCTACTACGGCGTGCCGCGGTTCTTCATGGGGTCGGTCCGGATGGAGTTTTGACGGCGTGAAACGTGAATCGTGAAACGTGGGAAGAAAGACGTCACACGTTTCGGCGATGGGGAATGCAGTCCGCACCGCGAGAACGCGGTGCGGACTGTAGCAACTGTGAGCAGGCATCCGTAGACAGGCCTTGGAATGGCTGCGTACAGTCGAACAGTATTACTGCGGAGATCAATTCGTGCATTCGCCGGTACGCCTCATCCCCCATAGGCCGCTTGATCGACGGTTGTCATTTTTGGCGGTCGGCACGGCCTGCCTATTGATCATCATTCGGCTCATCGCGGCGGTGGTCTGCGCGGCCTGTTTCTACGACTTTGAAGAGCCACAGCGCCGCTCCTTCCATCTACATACCGACGGCGACCGGTCCCCCTGTCACGATGGCCGCGTCGAAGTCGATCCGGTAACCGCTTGGGCCTGTCAGGTCAACAAAGATGAACCAGCATGTGTGTTGCCGGAAATCCCTCGTTTGCCGGTCCTTGTATCGTTCTTCGTGCCGTTGATCCTGCTGATGTGGTCCTATCCTGGCCGCCCGCTGGTCGCGGCTCATGGCCGCGGTCCCCCGTTCCTCGTGCACTGATTCAATTACAGTCACTTGTTTCTCGACCGATCCGTTGCCATGCAGACGGCCTGCGCTCGTCGGCTAGTTGCGCGATTTGTGTCGAGGTCATTCTTGCGCGACCTACATGAATCGGGTCGAAAGGGGAACGCATGCGTTGGTCAGCCTGCGCCGCGAGAGGCGTCGTTTTGTCTCGATGTGTCATGGGGATGGGTATTGTCTTAGGGGTACTGGGGGCAGGGCCTGGATTGTCGGCGGAGCCGCTGCCAGCGCCCACGGCTGACGCTGAAACGGTACCGGAGGTCGGTATGCCTGAAGTGGTGGTCTCCGCCACGCGCACACCGCAGTCGATTGCGACGATTCCGGGGTCGGTCACCGTCATCACGGAGCAGCAGATTCAGCAACAGAACACGATTTCGCCCACGCGAGCGTTAAATGATCTGTTGGGGAAATTGGTGCCGGGCTTCAGCCAGGCGGAGCAGAGCACCGCCACGTCGTTTGCACAAACCTTGCGCGGGCGTGACATTCAAGTGTTGGTGGACGGGGTGCCGCAAAACACCAGTCCGATGACGGGTCGCGATCTGTTCACGATCGATCCGAGCGCGATCGAGCGAATCGAGGTGATTCGCGGCGCCACGGCGGTGTATGGCAACGGCGCGACCGGCGGGCTTGTCAACATCATCACCAGGAAAGGGACGGACGGCAAGCCGGTCTATACGAGCGATACGAGCCTCAACATCGCGCCGCGCCGCCCGGGGCAGAGCATCGGCGGCACCATCACGCAAGGAGTCTCGGGGAAAAAAGGCGCGGTCGACTATGTGGTGACCGGCGCATTCAATCATATCGGCGGGACGTTTGATGCCCAGGGAGATCGATCGATGCCCAGTCATGGCGGCGGCATCGGGAGTGTGGCGAACTCTACTACCTATAACCTGTTTGCCAAGATCGGCTATCAGTTCACCGAGGAGCAGCGGTTGCAACTCTCCGTGAACTATCTACAACACCGCCAGCACTCGGATTTCATCGTGGACGGGGCTGGCTCTTTGGTATGCCCTACTCCGCAGAGTCCCGGCTGCTTTCGCAGCAAACAGCGGTATCTATCTGGGATGCAGCTGGACGACCAACAGCTTGGGGAGAACACGAATGTGAATCTGGAGTACACGCACCGGTCGTTATGGGGAAGTCAGATCAAGACGCAGCTGTTTCACATGAATAATTCGACCCGGTATCAGCCATGGGATGCGCGTGCGTTCGGAGGACCTCTCCAGCAAGGCTCGCAGGACTCGCGTAAATGGGGCGGTCGGTTCTGGGCGACGACGCCGATTCCCCTCTACGGCGATCCTGAGATTCTGTGGGGCGCCGACTACATCGTGGAAAACGGCGGGAGCCGTTCAACGTTCTTCGATAATGCGCAATTCGATGCCAGCGGAGGGCGTATCTTCACGAAAAACGGTGTCGAGCAAACCGGCAAAACCTTACTTCGGAATATCGGGACGTTCGCGCAGATGCAGTGGCATCCTCATGAGCGATGGCTGCTGCGGGGCGGCGTACGATACGAAGATGTCCGCCTGGAGGCATCGGATTTTATCAACTTCATTCAGAACACCATTCAGGGCGGGACGGTCGGGTACAGCGCCACGGTGTTCAACGCGGGGACAGTGGTTGATCTCACAAAGGAAATCAACACGTTCTTTAACTACTCCGAAGGCTTTTCGCTGCCGAGCCTGGCCGACTCGTTTGCTTTCCAGCCGTCGGGTAGTTTGGAATCGGTGAAGCCGAAGGCCATTCGCGTGCGGAATTATGAAGTTGGACTTCGCGGCACGTGGAGCCCTTTGACCGCCTCCTTGTCGCTATTCCGCAGCACCTCTCAATTCGGGGCCGTGTTCAATCTCCTGACGGGGCAACTCCAACAGGTGCCGGAAGTCATCGAAGGCATCGAGGCGGCGGTGGATGCGCGGCCAAGCGATCGCCTGCGAATCGGCGGGACCCTGACCTATCAAAAGGGGAAAGCCGACCTCACGAATGATGGGAATTACACGCCTCTAACTACGGCTCGTATTCCGCCGCTCAAATTGACTGCGTACCTTGAGCACGAGACCGTGCCGGAGTGGCAATGGCGCAATCGCATTCAGATGCTGTACTCCGGAACGCGCAGTCAGTCCCACGAGGCATTTCTGGCGGGACGCGGCGGGGATGGTCTGGCGGTGTCGAGCTATGTGATCGTGGATCTCTACAGTACGATCAAGGCCGGGCCCGGGTATCTGCGGCTCGGGGTCGAGAATCTTCTGAACAAGATGTATTTTCTGCCGCAGGCACAAATCGTGGGAACCGGGATTACGGGTGGGCGAGGCACCGTAGTGACAGTCGGTTACAACATGAAGTTCTGATTGCGATCTCCGCCCAACGATCGTCAATGCCGCTGTTTTTCAGGTGGGAGCGTGACTGTTTGAAGGAAGCCTCAATGCGATAACTGGCCCTGCTCTCAGCCTCCGCACCTGCCGACCGGCAGGTGCGGGGCCCATCCATCTCCGCGACGGACCCTCGGATGTAGCATGCGTGAGCAGGAGGCAGTAGACATGAGGGAAGTAGTTTCGTATGGTAGTGTGTCTCAACCTACATCGAAAGGGTGTCTGGTGAACGACATCTTCCGGCTCATGTCCCTCCGTGGGAGAACGGGACGAACTCCGTCGCTCCTGCTCTTACTTGCCTGTCTCCTGGTTGCCATCCGGTTGGCGGCCGGCTTTGTGTGTGTGACCTGTTTTACCGATTTCGAGAAGCCGACCAGCCGCAGTTTTCATCTCCACGCCGGGGGAGACCTGAATCCGTGCCACCATGGCCGGGTGGAGGCCGGCCCCCTCATCAACTGGGCCTGCACCGTTACGCAGGATGACACGGCGTTCATCCTGCCCGATGTTCCTCTGCTGCCGGTCGTGGTCTCGCTGTTTGTTCCCCTGTTGCTCCTCGTGGTGTCTTATGGAAACCGACTGCTGATTGCGGCCCATGGCCGTAGCCCTCCTCCTGTCATCGCCTGATTCCAGTTACGCAACGCTTCTGAACGGTCACCAATCCGGCTCGGGTCGCATTTCATGCGGTCCTGTGCCGGATCGTTTCACTATCCTCAGGCTCCATCCCCGTGGGGTCGGCAGGGCGTGGACGCGTGGCGGCGTCAGGAACCTCGCGGCGCATTCCGGCTCGATTCGTTGGAGTAGTAACAATGGTGCAAGAGATCGCCGCACCGGCGTCCCTGGCAGGAAACCAGGCCGGGAAGACGCAGGCGCGACCTGTCTGGAAATATGTGTGGCGCACGTGGTGGGTGCAGGTGCACCTCTACTTGGGATTATCCGTTGGGGCCTTGCTGGTGGTGTTCGGCGTGACCGGCAGTATCCTCGTATTTTTCCAGGAGATCGATGAGTGGCTGAATCCAGTCCTGCTGACGGTGTCTGTGCCGTCGCCGGGGTCTGCTCCCGTTCGTCCGCTGCAGGACATTGTGACTGCAGCTCAGCAGGCGGCGACACCGGGGAGCCGGATCGTTCAGTTGTACGGCCCCCGGAATCGTACCGGTGTGTTTGCGGTCTATGCCGAGCATCCGTCGAAAGCCTGGCAACGAATCTATGTCGACCCTTACCGGGCCGCTGTGACGGGCGTCCGCAGTTACGCTGCCTATGAATGGGTGCCGCACTATCTGATGGACGCCGTCTTTCAGCTTCATTTTGCGCTGTTTCTGGGTGAGAACGGGCTGATCGTCGCTGCCGTGGGCGCATTGCTCCTGCTGCTGTCGTTGATCAGCGGGGTGATTGTCTGGTGGCCGCTCACCGGCCAGTGGCGGCAGGCCTTCGTTTTGAGATGGCCCAGTACTCCTGTCCGTCTGAATTTCGACCTGCACAAGACCTTTTCGCTCTACACCTGTCTCGTGCTCGGCGCGGTCTTGCTTTCGGGCGTCTGGATGAACTGGAACGATCCGTTCGTGTGGGTGGTCCGGCTCTTGTCCCCTGCCACCCGTGGGCCTGAGCAGGCTCCGGTGTCCATTCCGCTCGAAGGCCGGGAACCGATCACTCCCGCGCAGGCGCTGGCGCTTGCGACGGCTCGTTACCCGGAAGGAGTGCTGAACAGTCTCGTGATGCCGGAGGATTCGACGGGTATCTATCTGGTGGGCCGGAAGGAGGTGTCGGGCCTCAGCCCCTTCTGGTCTGAACGAACGGTGAGTATTGATCAGTACAGCGGCGCCATTCTGGATGTGCGTGAGCCCGCCACCCGGCGAAGCGCCGGGGAGACGTTTGCGGACTGGCAATGGCCGTTACATTCCGGCCAGGCATTCGGATTACCCGGTCGCCTGATGGTCTGTCTGAGCGGATTGGCCTGTCCGGTCATCTATGTGACCGGCGTGCGGATGTGGTGGCGAAAGCGGTCGGCACGCCGCATGCGTCCGGCCTGAAGGGGGTGCGTGCGGAGTGACGTTTCTCTGCGGTAGAGTGTCAGCCGCCTGAAAATGGAGGTCTTGTGTCTGCACAACCGACGATAGAACAACCGGAACCGAGGAAGCCCAGTATTCATGACGCGGACTTGGACGGGTTGGCCATCCGGCGAACTGAACCGCATCTGCCCCGGCGCAACGGGCGGGGCCGGTGGTGGCTGTGGCTCCTGCTCCTGACCCTGGTGACGGGCGGCGCGTTTGTGGCCTGGAAGTCAGGTCTCACCGGCTACGGTGAGACGGTTGAGGTGACCCCGGTGGTGCGCATGCCGGCAGGCGGCGTCTCAGGGCTCGCCGCCACAGGGTACGTCGTCGCGCAGCGCCAGGCGTTGATCGCTTCCAAAGGCACGGGTCGGCTGGAGTATCTCGGGGTCAAGGTCGGCGACCCGGTGAAGGAAGGCCAGATCATTGCGCGGCTCGAACATTCGGATATCGATGCGCTGTTGCAGCAGATGGTGGCGAAGCTCAACGTGGCGCGGGCGCAGCTGGGTGCGGCGAAGCCGGAACTGGAAGACGCCACACTCCACTTCGAACGGGTGAAGATGCTGTTGGAGAAATCGTTCATCACCAAATCGGAATACGATATCGCCGGGGCGCGAGTCCGGCGCGCGGCCGCAGCGGTCCGATCGGCCGAAGCGTCCGTGATGGCGGCGGAAGCGGAACGGAAAGCGGCCGAGGTTCAGCTTGAAAACACGAACATCCGCGCGCCCTTCGACGGGATTGTCGTGAAGAAACTGGCGGAACTGGGCGAAGTCGTCTCTCCGATGACCGCGTCGGTCCGTTCCGGCGGCTCCGTCGTCACCATCGTCGATCCCGCGTCCGTGATGGTCGATGCCGAGGTGTCGGAATCCATGATCAACCGCGTCCAGGCCGGGCAGTCCGCCGAGATTCAGTTGGATTCCGTTCCGGGACACCGGTATCGCGGCGAAGTGGTCCAGGTGATGCCCATTGCCGATCGGGCCAAGGCGACGATTCTGACGCGGGTGCGATTCCTCGAATTGGATGAACGGGTCCGCGCCGAACTCAGCGCAAAAGTGACGTTCGGGCCGAAGCCCGGATCGGTCGAGGAGGACAGAGAATCCTGGGGGGTTCCCCCGACGGCCGTCGTGAGTCGCGATGGCCGTCAGATCGTATTCGTCGTCAAAGACGCGGTGGTGACGGAACGCGTGGTGGAGGCCGTCTCGACCTCGGGGCCGATACAAGCCGTTCACGGCCTGTTGACTCAGGCCGATGAGGTCGTCGTGGCGCCGCCGGCCGACCTGCGGGCCGGTGCCCCGGTGACCATCCGGCGGCGGACGTTATAAGGCTGCACCGTGTACGATCCCGTCGTCACGCTCCAACGGATCTCGAAAACCTATTCGCGGGCAGGCACGGACGTGTCCGTGTTGCGCGATCTCTCCTTCACGATTCCCGCGGGAACGTTCCTCGCCATCATGGGGCCCTCGGGGTCCGGAAAAAGTACGTTGCTCAATGTGATGGCGGGGATCGATCGGCCGACCAGCGGGTCGGTCGTCGTGGCCGGCACCCGACTCGACGACCTTTCCGAGGGCGACATGGCGCGATGGCGGGCCCGGCACATCGGCTACGTGTTCCAATCGTACAATCTCATTCCGGTGCTCACCGCCTCGGAGAATGTGGAACTGCCGCTCCTGCTCACACATCTGTCGCGGCAGGAACGGAGGGAGCATGTGAAGACGGCCTTGCGGCTGGTGGGCCTGGGGGAGCGGATGGACCATTACCCGCGCCAGCTTTCAGGTGGGCAGGAGCAACGCGTCGGTCTTGCCCGCGCCATCGTCAGCGACCCCACCATGATCCTGGCGGACGAGCCGACGGGCAATCTCGATCGTGAATCCGCCGAGGATATTCTGACCCTGTTCGGTCGATTGAATCGGGAACTGGGAAAAACCATCGTGATGGTAACGCACGACCCTCGCGCCGCCGAGCGTGCGCAGATGATTCGTCATCTGGAAAAGGGCATCCTGGAATCTCCGCCATGACGCTCGGCCGGCTCGTGCTCCGCAATACGTTGCGCCGCCCGGTCCGGCTGGCCTTGACGGTCTGGGGGCTCGCCATGGTCGTGCTGGCGTTCGGCCTCATCCGTCTGACGCTCGACGAATGGCAGGGGGCGGCAAAAGCGGCCAGCAAGAACCGGCTGATCACGGTCCATGCGATGTCGGGGGCCTTGCCGCTTCCGTTGGCATACAGAGATCGCATGGCGGTGCTGTCGGGGGTGCGGTCCGTGCACTATGGCGTCGAGTTCGGCGGGATCTACAAGGATCCCAAGCAGCCGTTGGCCTCCTTCGCCGAGCCGGCGGCGACATTGCTGACCACATATCCTGAAATTCTGCTCTCCGAGAGAGAGCGTCTGGCCTTTGTACAGGATCGCCGCGGGTGCATCGTCGGCCTGTCCCTGGCCGAGCGGTACGGATGGAAACTCGGCGATGTCATTCCGCTGACCGGGACCAGCTATCCGGGGCAATGGGAAGTGATTGTGCGTGGCATTTACCGCAGCAGCAACCTCATGATCTGGTCGGATCAGGAATTGTTTCTGCAGTGGGAGTATCTCAATGAACAGGTGAAGACGACACAGCCAGACCGCGCCGATCAGGTGTCGTGGTACGCGATCGATGTGAACGAGGGGAGTAATCCACGGGCGGTGGCCCTGGCGATCGATGCGCTGTTTGCGAACTCGTTTGCCGAGACACGCACGGAACTGGAGCAGGCGTTCATTGCCGGGTGGGTCGAGCGGTCGAGCGCACTGCTGTACGGCCTGGAAGCGGTGTCCGCGGTCATCAACGGGATCGCGCTCCTGGTCCTGGTGAACGCGCTGGCCATGGCGATCCGGGAACGGACCAGGGAATATGCCGTGATCAAGACGCTGGGATTTCAGCCACGGCATTTTTGCATCCTGGTGTTGGGCGAGTCGTTGTTGCTGGCCCTCTCCGGCGGGGCCCTGGGATTGGGCCTGCTCGTCCCCGCCTCGCGGCTCTACGCGCAGATGACCCAATCGAACGGGTATGTGGCCACTTACGCGGTGTCGATGGAGACGGTGGGGTTGTGTCTGGGCATGATGGTGCTGGTGGCCTTGGGCGCGGCGATCTGGCCGGCGGTCCGTCTCATCCGGATGACGACGTTGGACGGGCTGCGGCATGCGGGATAGGAGCCTGTCCGAGTAATCCTTCGTAGCGAGGCGGAGGAGTTGCCGGCGGATGCGAGGCCGCAGGCTCGAAAAAACCGGAAACGTATTCGCTGAATACGTTGAGGATTTTTACGGGCCGAGAACGACGCAGATGTCGGCAGATCATTTGCCGCAGCAGAATGGCATTACTCAGACAGGCTCCGAGGCGGAGGTAGGAACATGGTGCGGTGGGGTCTGTACAGCCTCAGAAATCTATGGGCTCGCCGTGTGACGACGGCGTTGACCGTCGTTGGTTTGGGGCTGGTGGTGTTCGTGTTGCTGGCCGTGTTGATGTTGGCCCATGGATTGGAGCGGACACTGGGGAAGACGGGCGATCCGGAGAACGTGATCATTCTGCGTAAAGGCGCGCTCTCGGAAATCGGCAGTAGCCTGTCCCGCGAGGAAATACGCGCGGTGGCAGCTCAGCCGGATGTTCGACTGACGGCGGATGGCCGGCCGCTGGCGGTCGCTGAAGTCGGACTGCAATTGACGCTGCGGAAGGGGCAGGGCGGCAGTCTGACCAGCGTGACCTTGCGGGGCACGGCACCAAAGGCGCTGGCGGTGCGGCCGGCGATCCTGCTGATTCAGGGGCGGCTGTGGAAGCCGGGTACCACCGAAATCGTCGTGGGTGCCTCCATCGCCAGGCAGTTTCCTGACGCCCGTGTCGATCGGGTGTTGCACTTCGGGAATCGGGCCTGGACCGTGGTCGGGGTGTTCGAGGCCGGCGGCAGCGGATTCGACTCCGAGGTCTGGGGCGATGCGGAACAATTCCTGGCGACGTTTCATCGCACCACCTTTTCGTCTCTGACCCTCCGGTTGGCGCAGCCTGCGACGCTGCCCGCCTTCAAGGACCGGATCGAGCGGGACCCACGGTTTAAATTCTCGGTGAAGCGCGAGCCGGAGTATTACGAAGGCAAGGCGGAGGGCCTCGCTAGAATGATTCGCGTCACGGGGCTGTTTCTGACCGTGGTCTTCAGTGTCGGCGCGCTGCTCGGAGCGACGATGACGATGTCGGCGTCGGTGGCGCAGCGGACGACCGAGATCGGGACGCTGCGGACCATCGGGTTCACGCGGATGGATATCCTGCAGGCCTTTCTGCTGGAGTCGATGGCGCTGGGCGCGATCGCGGGCTTGCTGGGCGTCGCCGCCGCGGTGGGACTCCAGTCGATGACGATCTCCACCATGAACTTCGACACCGGGACCGAACTGGTCTTCGGCTTTCACCTCTCGGGCGAGATGATCGCGATCGCTCTCGTCTTTGCGATGCTCATGAGCATCGTCGGCGGCCTCATTCCGGCCACCCGCGCCGCGCGTCTCGTCATCGTGCAGGCCTTGGGTGAGCGAACGTTCTGACGAGGGGATTGGGCCTCGCTTGAAAATGTTGCCCTCGATCGACAGGTGTTTGAACAAGGCTCACATTTTGTAGCACGCGTGAGCATCCGTCGGTAGACAACTTCTGCGGAACGGCGTATTTGATGGGGCAGGTGAGAACTATCAGACCATGAACCGACGGACCTCTCAAACCTCAGTCGCCGGCCTCGCACTCGGAATCCTCTGGGTGTACATGGTGCTGGCCCTCGTGGCGCCGGGCTGTTCCTTCGCCCATGCCACCCCGTCGGATAGTCATCATCAGCATTCAGGCACGGAATCCCATTCCACCCTCTGCTCCTGGGCCTGTCAGGCGACATCGGATGTCGGCCCGATTTCCCAGGGTGATGTGGGCACAGCCTGGGTCGCTCAATCCCACACGTTGATTACCCCTCCGCTCCTTCTGACTTCCGGGGACCTCTCGTCCCTTCATGCTCGTGCGCCGCCCATCCCCGTGAGGGGATAGTTCGGGCGGGGCGCGCGTCGCCACCGATTCATCGCACAGAGAAATTCGATCCCGTCGTTCAGGCCAAGAGCCAGGCGGGAGTCCTGTCGGTCCTGTGCTCCGCCTTGTCCGGGCGTTCGGCCCGAGCTATTTCACTCAAGCATGTTGAGTCCGAGGATGGGATTGCCCTCCGATCCCGGACCGCCCGGCAGCGCAGGCGCGTTTCCTGTGACCTCCGCTGCCGGTTCCCACGACGGAACCGTGAAGTGCTGAATCGGTCCTGAATGGTGGACCCGGTTGTGCGGGAGGCTCGTGCCCCTTCCTGCAGTCGGGGGAGGAGCGGTAACGGACCGCTCCTATCCACCGCCAAGGTGTTGAAGGGGTAGGCGAGATGGTGGAACAGCCGCTGTTGCGTGTGAAAGAGGCCGCGCAATTGCTCCAAGTCAGTAAGTGGACGATCTACCGGTGGATCGATGAAGGACGGCTCAATGCCACGAAGATCGGTGGAGGCAGCCTCCGCATTTTTCGTGTCTCCGTGACGGCGCTGGTGGAAGGCAATCGAACGGATCCGCGTCCCCAAGAACCGACGCCGCACCTGAAGGCGGTGCCGCTCGGTGGGCGCAGGGCGATGAAACGATAGGTCTGTCGGAAACGGATCCTGGGGTTGTGCACCCTTCTTCAGGATCTGCCTCCCGGGGTGAGTGGGATGGCCTCCCCCTTCACCCCGGCCCCTCGGGGCCGACGGCAAGACCGGGAGGAAGGAGATGAACATGATGGTGAGAGAGATACTAAGCCTCATTGTGGTGATGGGGGTGGCGTGGAACGGCGGGATCGTGACGACGGTTGCTGAAGCGGGGGCGGCCCCCAAGGACGGCGAAATCGCGCTCCCGGCCGATTACAAAACCTGGCCGAAGTTTTTGAGCGAGGTACAGCGTGAGGATGCCAAGCAGGTGCGGGAATTGTTCGTGAGCCCAGCCGGCGCCAAGGCTTGTCCGGCCTCCGCGTTTCCGCAGGGCACGCAACTGGTTATGGAGTTGTACAAGGCTAAAGCGGAAGGCGAGGCCTTGGCCAAGGGGGCGGACGGAAAGCTGGTGAAAGGCGACCTGCTGAAGGTGTTCGTCATGGAGAAGAACGAGGGGTGGGGGCAGGACGTCCCGGACAATTTGAAGAACGGCGCCTGGGTGTTCGGGGCCTATGGGCCGGACGGCAAGGCGCTGGCCGAAGATTTTACGAAATGCCGGGCCTGCCATGCCCCGCTCGCGCAGAAAGATTTCGTGCACCGGTATGATGAGTTTTGTGCGCAGGGCCATAAGGCGCACTAGCAGGATGCGGAAAAAGTCCGCCAGCGGCGTTCTCGCATCGCTTCGCGGCTCACCGTACCGCACGAGTACGATTCGCCCCTTCGCTCGCTGCGGCCTTGCTGGACGGCCTTTTTTCGCATCCTGCGGGTGATGCTGATACCGATTTGGAATAGCAGGTCGTTCATCATGACCACGAGCAGGACAGATGGGGCCTGTGTGCGGGTCTTGACCTACCTCCTCGCAGGAGTCCCATGGGGGAGCGGTGGTTGGCCGTTCCCCGCCCATCGGCCGCTTGAGTCACAGGTCCCTCGGATCCTGAGGTTGTGCACCCTTCTTCAGGATCTGCCTCCCGGGGTGAGTGGGATGGCCTCCCCCTCCACCCCGGCCCTTCGGGGCTTTCCGGGCTGTTAGTGCGGAGAGGCCGGAGACAGGGAATACAGGACAGAGAATCGACGGAGTCGGTGGAGGGAGCGGCGCACCATGGCTGATTGCACGAAGAAAACCCCGCGGTGGTTACTCATGGCATTGGTGGTCGGCATGGCTTTGTGCGGCGTTGATGGGGGCTGGGCTAATGAGCCGGATGCTTGGAAGCAGTTGTTTACTGATGGTGTGAAGGCCAGGGAAGCGGCGCACTATGCCGAAGCTGAGCAGCTCTTGCAGCGCGCTCTCCGCGAGGCTGAGCAGGCCGGTCCAGACGACGCCCGCGTTGCCACGGCAGCCAACAATCTCGGACTGCTGTATCACGACCAGGGTCGTCTCCAGGAGGCGCAATCGTTATACACCCGTGCGCTGGCCAAGTGGGAACAACACTTGGGGCCGGAACACGAAGATGTCGCGGCGGCCTTAAACAACCTGGCGGAAATCGCCCATGCCGAAGGCGATTGGGGCCGCGCGGAGCCGCTATATGAACGGGTGCTGGCAATCGAGCGCAAGGTGCTGGGCGCGGCGCACCCCGATGTCGCGATCAGCCTGAACAATCTGGCCGAGTTGTACCGCAAGCAGGGACGGGAGACAGCGGCCGAATCGATGTATCACCTGGCCCTGATTCTCATGGAAGAGGCCCGTGGCACGGATCACCCGGATCTGGGGCCCGTGCTCAACAACCTCGCTGTCTTGTACAAGGGGCGCGGACTCTATGCCTGGGCTGAACCGTTCTACCTGCGCGCGCTGAAGATGCGCCGCCTGCGATACGGCGATGAGCATCCGGCGGTGGCGATGAGTTTGAATAACGCCGCCTGCCTCTACCAGGCCGAAGGACTCTACGCGTCGGCCCAACGATATTTCGATGAGGCATTGGCCATTGCGGAACGGACGTCCGGCCCTCAGGCCTCTTTGACGGGCACGATTGTCGGCAATATGGCGTTTCTCGCCGATGAGCAGGGACTGTGGACCCAGGCGCAGTTGTTGTATCAGCGCGCGCTCGTCGTTCAACAGGCGCAACTGGGCTTGCATCATCCCACCGTCGGGTTGTTGGTGGAACGGTATGCGCGCGTGCTCGATACTCTCGGGCAGCCGGTTGAAGCCGGATTGTTCGCTGCGCGGGCCGCATCGATCCGGGCGCGGGTTCAGCCGGGAGTCGTGCGGCAGGGTTCGGCCATGCGCCAGGGGCCTGCGGTCGGAGAACTCACGCGATAGGTAGTGAAGGCGTCAGGAAGGGAGGTGCTCCATGCCGGTTAGTGCTGCGGTGGCGTCACCGCGTCGGGCGGAGATGGCTCAGGGCGCTCAACACAGGGCGGGGTTGAGTGTGGCAGTCGTGCGATTGCTGGCGGTCGCCCTCGATATCAGCGAGGGCTGGTCCCCGGCGCCTCCCGCTGCGACGCTCTTGATTCCGTTCGGGTATCGGGACTGGCCGAGCGTGACCTCTACGGTGGAATCGCCCGGCGGGCGGAAACGGCTCCGGTTCTACGTGTGCCCCAAGGCACTGCTCACGCCGGATTATGAATCGTTTCCCGTGGGGACCACGTTCGTCGTGGAGTCCGAGCCCTATCCGGAAGGCCCCGGATCCTATCGGGCCAGGCCGTCCGTGTTTGCGATGGAGAAGTGTGCCGGTCTCACGATGGATGGCGTGGGGACGAGGCAATACGAATCATGGATGTATGCGAGCTGGGATTCGCCCGCTCAGCAGGCCATGACGGATCGTGGCCGATGCGGCGTCTGTCGACTGCCCTGGCTGACGCCCGCCGACATTCGATGATCGGTGGACGGGGCTCGACGGTTGGACTGCGCTGACCACGCAGTGAGCTCCGATGAGGGAAGCGTACGCCCATGCGCTTCCCTCTCCCACCATCTTCTTCTCAGTCATGCGTTGCCCTCACGGTGAGTGCGGCCTCCTCTTTCCCTACTGAACAAGACATGACAAATGCGGTAGAATGCCGCCCAATCGAGTGCTACATCCACTTATCACACAGGAGGAATTCTGATGACTGTATTGCGTTCAGGCATGCTCGCGTTCGCCGTGTCCGCGCTGGTGGCGACTGCGCCGGTGGGATACGCCCTGGCCGACGGCGGCGGGCACGTGAAGGAAACGATCAAGCACGCCAAGGAAGGCGTGGAGCACGAGAAGGAAGCGATCAAGCATCTGGAAGAGTCGGTCAAGGCCAGCAACGATCCGCATGCGAAAGAAGCGCTGGAGCATGCGAAGGAAGCCGTCAAACATGCGGAGGAATCCCTGGCGCATGCGGAACAGGCTTCGAGCCACAAAGGGAAGGCAAAGGGCAAGTAACGCGATCTCTGTTCCAAGGGGGAGGTGAGTCCCATCCGGCGTTCTCCCTTGGAACCGTGCCGGGGGTCCTTCCGCTTGCGTGAGTTGACGTGTTCGGCTTCGTGAGACGGGTCAAGCCCAGCCAAGTTCTGGTCGGCTGCGGAAGCCACGTTTCAACGACACGATCCTGTAGCATCGGTAGGCATCCGTAAGCGCGCATCTGTAGACGGTTGAGCGTGCTGGGGCTATAACTCGACTCCCTAGGAGGGGTCCCCCATGCGAAAACTCTTCGTGGCCGTGGTTCAGATCCTCGTGCTGGCCGGCGGGTCAGGACTGTGGGCCGCCGACGATTCACTGGAACGGTTGTTACGGGCGCAGGCGTTCAATCGGGAATTCGAGGGATTCGATTCGTACTACGTAAAGATCGAAGCGGATCAGCCCCAGCCTGACGGGTCGCATGAAGTGCTGGCGGTGGCCAGCGGAAAATTTTCAGACAATACGAAGCGTATGAAAGTGCTGTTTCTCATCGTCGATGGTCACATTGTCGGTGGCCAGGTGTTGGAAGGCACCGGTCTTCCTCCGTGCCTGGCACAGGAGCATCGTCCGTCCTCATCTCTTTAACCTGACAGGAGGTTCTATGTTGAGCAGGATTGCGGTCCTTTTCATGGGCGTGTTGGGCGTGTTGGCGAGCGGAACGTCTGCGTTGGCGCTGCAGGCCGGCGGTGTCGAAGTCGGTGACCTCGAAACCGGTTCCGTCGTCGGTCAGCCGTTTAAGGAATTGGTCGTGGATGCGGAATTATATGCCGTTGAGATCGGCAACATGAAGGCGTGGTATCCGCCGACCACGGTCATCGATTTCAAAGTCCGGCCGGGTCGTCCGCTGTTGATCAAGGTCACGAATACCACCGCGACGGAACGTGGTTTTCAAATGATCGATACAGTCAATGCAGCGTCGCCGTTCGTCTTAAAGGCCGAGGTCCGGTTGAAGCCCGGTGAGACGAAGTACATCGGCGTGCCGACCAGCGATTTGTTCAATCAAACCCAGGGCAATACGCTTGAGTACCGCGACCAGCTCAATCCCAAGCAGCCCGGCGGCAAACTGCTGATGATCAAGTAACAGACCCTGTCTGTAGTGCGAGTACACACGCCCCGTTCATCCGCAGGGATGGACGGGGCGTTGTCGTTTCTTCACCGTTGTCGAAACGATGATCGACAGACGGCCGGGTTTACCAATAGTAGGGAAAGCGCCCGTAGGGTCCCCAGTAGGGATGCCAGAACGGACTGTAATAGGGGTAGGGACGGATACGGGACATAGTCGAGTCTTGCGATGGAATCCAGGTGCGGAACGATTTGATGTCGATGACGGGATAGGTATAGTCGGTCTCGTCGAGCGGCAAGGTCATCGAGCCGGTGAGCTCACCGGTGATGGTCAGGAACGTTCCCTGGGGAATGGTTGCCGGATCCAGAAAGTCCCGTTGGACCGCGACAAAGCGCCCCTGAGATTTCATCAGATCGAGCGTCGGTTGTTGCGAGTCGTTGAGCGGTAACTGCAACACTTCGATCCGCGTGCCGTCTTTCATGCGTCGCGCGGCGAGCACTTGCCCGCCGAGCACGAGGGTCTGCCCTTTGAACGAGTCCGGTGCGGCCTTGATTTGAGAAAACGGCGGAACGTGCGGGCCGCCGTCGGCCGACTCGTGCATGTCGCCGGACGACGCGCAGGCCGCCAGGATCGCGGCGAACCACAAAATGCCGATCCCCTGTAGAAGTTTCACTCGCATCGTTGGCATTATATCAGACGCATAAGTGGACGAGCATTGTTTATAATGCCGATGAGCCTGTTGAACCGAACCAAGTTTGAAAAAGGAGTGCAGCGTATGGCGAAGCGTCGTGGATGGCGGGGCAGTCTGTTGATGGGCCTGATGGCGGTGGCGGCTCTCGGGTTCGTGGGAACCGCGCAGGCGGGGAAGGCGGAACTCAAGGGCAACTTTCAGGTGCTGAGCGACGAGAAGTCGACGCACAAGCCGGGGAAAGTGCAACTGACTGAATTCGCAGATTTCTACTGCCCGCATTGTCACCGGTTCGACGGCGAGGGGCTGGCGATTCTGGAGAAGGAATTCGGCCATAAGCTGGAAGCGGTCATGGTGGGGTATCCCGTGATTCCCGGCAAGTTGCCGACCGCCTTCGATATGTATGAACAGGCCAAGACGATGGGGAAGGGCGCTGAGATGAAGCGCGCGTTGTTCCGGACCATCCATAAGGACAAGATCGGCATCATCGACAAGGCGATCCGTGAAGTGTTGATTCGTGAAGTCGGGCTCGACCCGGCGGCGTTCGAAGAAGGGTTGGCCAGCGCCAAGCCGGCGAAGGCCTTCGAAGACGGACGGAAATGGGGCGATCGCATCAAGATTCAACAGACGCCCACCGTTCTGCTCGACGGCAACATCAAGGTTGAGCAAATCGATCCGGAGAATTTGAAGCTGATCATTCACAGCATTCTGGACGGAGACGGCAAGAAGTAAGGGTCGTATCTCGTGAAGTGTGAAGCGTCCCTCGACCGGAACGAGATACGAACGACGCGAGATGAGGTGCGGGGGTATGGCGACTGATCCGATCTGCGGCATGACGGTGGAACCGGCCACGGCGGCAGGGCATTTCGATTATGACGGCCGGACCTACTATTTTTGCAGTACCCATTGCCTCGATCGGTTTCGTGCCACGCCGAATCAGTATGTGAAGACAGCGTCTGTTGCGACCGCCGCCATGCCCGCTGCCGGTCGGCGTTCGCTGCCGATGATGCAGGCGATGCCTGAGCAACAGCCGGTTGCGGGCGGCGAACGGGATCCCGTTTGCGGGATGACCGTTCAGCCTGCGACCGCCGCCGGGTCTCATGCGCATGCGGGCAAGACGTACTACTTCTGTTGTCAGGGATGTCTCGAAAAGTTCCGGGCCGATCCGGTCCGGTACTTGTCGCCGGTGCCCGCTGTGTCGCCAACAGCGTCACGGCAGTTCGGGGGAAAGTCGCTCCCGATGCTGGGCTCGGCGACGCCGGATAAAGCGGTCACAGGCGTCATCGATCCGGTCTGTGGCATGACGGTGGAACCGGCCACGGCGGCCGGGTCGTTCGACTACCAGGGCACGACCTACTCGTTCTGTTGCCAGGGCTGCCTCACCAAGTTTCGCGCCGATCCGCAGCGGTATCTCGCCCCCGCATCTGCTCAGTCGACTGCGCCTGCTGCCCCGCCTCCTCCCGGGACGAAATACGTCTGTCCCATGTGCCCTGAGGTGTTGGAAGAAAAGCCGGTGCCCTGTCCGAAATGCGGGATGGCACTGGAGCCGGATTCGATTCAGCCGCTGCCGACCAAAACGGAATATGTCTGCCCGATGCATCCCGAGGTGGTGAAGGCGGAGCAGGGGGCCTGTCCGATCTGTGGGATGGCGCTGGAGCCACGAACCGTCACGGTCGAGGAAGAGCTGAATCCTGAGTTGGTGGACATGGCCCGACGGTTCTGGGTGGGACTGGGTCCGGCGGCGGCGGTCTTCGTGCTGGCCATGTCGCCTATGATCCCCGGTCATCCGATTCAGCATCTTGTGACCGATATGCAATCGGCCTGGGTGCAGTTCCTGCTGAGCACACCGGTGGTCCTCTGGGCCGGGTGGCCGTTCTTTCAGCGCGGCTGGGCTTCGATCGTCCATCGCAGCCCGAACATGTTCACGCTGATTGCAATCGGGACCGGCACGGCCTACCTCTACAGTGTGTTCGCCACCCTCTTCCCCGCGCTGATTCCGCAATCGTTCCATCTGGAAAGCGGAGCGGTGCCGGTGTATTTCGAAGCCGCGGCGGTCATTACGGTCCTGGTCCTGTTGGGGCAGGTATTGGAATTGCGGGCCAGGAGCCGAACCACCGGCGCGATCCGGGCTCTCCTGGGACTGGCGCCCAAGACCGCGCGGCGCATGCGAGAGGACGGCCGTGAAGAAGATGTGTCGCTCGATCAGGTGCAGGTGGGCGATCGCCTGCGTGTGCGACCGGGAGAACGGGTGCCGGTCGATGGGGTGATTCTGGAAGGAGCGACCGCGATCGATGAATCGATGATTACCGGCGAATCGTTGCCGGTTGAGAAAACCACCGGGGAGCGGGTGACGGGCGGCACGATCAACGGTTCCGGCGGTCTGGTGATGCGGGCGGATCGCGTCGGGGCGGATACGCTGTTGGCGCATATCGTTCAGATGGTGGCGGAAGCGCAACGCAGCCGGGCTCCCATTCAACGGACCGCCGATGTCGTGGCCGGCTATTTCGTACCCATCGTGGTGAGCGTGGCGATCGTGACTGGCCTGGTGTGGGCGTTGATCGGGCCGGAACCGCGCCTGGCCCATGCCCTGTTGAATGCGGTTGCCGTGCTGATCATTGCCTGCCCCTGCGCGCTGGGTCTCGCAACGCCGATGTCCATTATGGTGGGGACCGGTCGCGGTGCTGCGGC
>Ga0075163_10000240_pt1 | contig 67635 bp, 63 predicted proteins | sample JI1023141ADNA_FD_71478 | JGI IMG/M metagenome (GOLD analysis project Ga0075163, IMG submission 71478) | Wastewater effluent complex algal communities from Wisconsin, to seasonally profile nutrient transformation and Carbon sequestration -... | ecosystem: Engineered > WWTP > Effluent > Algae... | reverse complement strand
GATGCCGATCGCGAGACGTTCGTTCGGTTGATCATCGCGCTCGCGCGGTCGTCGCCGAAGTCGCTGGCCTCGGACAACCTGCGCGCGCGGACGGAGGTGGTGCTGAGCTCGTCGTTGACGGCCCCGGGCGCGATCGGCGAGCTCGCGCTCGGCGTGCTCGCCCAGCCGGTGCTCGCGACCAGCTGGGTCGAGATGCCGGCGACCGGCTCGCTGCCCGGCCGGCGGCTCGCCGGGCGCATCCTCGCGCACGCGGCGCGCGAGGCCGTCAAGCGCCACGACGCCGGCGACCGCGGCGGCGTCACGGTGCTCGCACGCCCGGGCACGCGCACGGCGCTCGCGCGGTTGCTCGGCGATCGCGAGGCGCTGGTGTGGCGGTTCGCGTGCATCGCGCGCGGCCTGCTCGCCCACGTCGATTCGGGGCTCGCCGCCGATATCGATCGCGAGCTGCGCGCGACGGCGACCTCGACGGAGCTGCGGCGTGCCGCCGGCTCGGCCGCGGCGGCGCTCGAGCGCGGTGGGGCGGCGACCCGGTGGGGCGCGGTGATCATCGAGCGCGCGGCGCGCGAACCGGGCGTCGCGCGCGGGGCGATCCTCGGGCTCGCCGGGCTCGGCACGACGCGCCCCGACGAGGCCGATGCGCTCGCGATGGCGCTCGTCGAACGCGCTCCGCTCGAGGCAGCCGAGGCGCTGGCCGAGCTGCGGCTCGAGGAGGGCCCCGCCCTGCTCCCCGAGGCAACCGCGCGCGCACACGACTGGACGAAGCAGCAGCTGAAGGTGATCGCACGCGAGGGTCCCGACGCGCGCGTCGACGATGCCCGGCTCGGGCTGCTGCGCGCGCTCGACGCCGAGCTCGGCGGCTCCGGCGGCGAGACCATCGCCCATCACCTGACCGCCGCGCGCACCGCGCTCGATGCCGGCGAGGTGGCGACCGCCCTCGGCCACGCGCGCCAGGCCGTCGAGGAGATCACCGCGTCCGCGGACTGGTTGCAGCGCTCGTTCGACGACGATCCGATCGATCGCAGGCACTCGATGCGGCTATTGCGCGAGCTCGACCGCGAGCTGTTCGCCGACAACACGCTGACCGCGGTGCTCGCCCTCGCCCCGGAAGGCGATCCCGCGCGCGTCGCGTTCGCCGGCGCGCTCGCGAGCATGGAGAAGACCTTGCTGGCGCGCGAGGCGAGGCCCGAGGCCGGCGCGGTCGAGCACGGCGGCCTGCGGATCGCACGGCTGCGCGCGCTCGTGCGCTTGCTCGACGGCGTGCGGGCCTCCAGCGATGCCGATCTCGAGCCGCGGCTCGCCGCCGTGCGGCTGTTGATGGAGCGCGCCGCGACCGATCACTCGTCGCTGCGCCGCGCGGTGTGGGCCGCGTTGACGCGCGCGGGCGACGCGCTGCTGCGCGACGGCTTCGCCGAGATCACGGATCTCCTGCTCGCGTGGACCATGCTCTACCCCGACGAGGACTTCACGATCGTGCGCGAGGCGTCGATGGTCCCCGACGTCGAGGCGGCGTTCGAGGCGTACGGGCGGCTGCAGCAGGCGACGTGGGCCGCCGCGGATCCCGACGACACCGATGCGATGCGCGGCGTCGTCGAGCGGCTGTGCGAGCTCGCCGACGCCCTGCCTCCCGAGCAGGCGCCGCGCGTCGAGTCGGTGCGCCTCGCCCTCGCCCGCCTCGGGAACCAGCTACTGCGGTTGACCGCGATCGCGAGTCACGCGGCGATCCCCGCCGGCATGCTCGACGACATCGCGAACGAGCTCGGCGCCCTCGCCCGTCGCGTCTATGGTGCGCACGCGAAGCTCGGGCTCGCGCAGGTCGATCACGGCGACGAGCTCGAGGCCGCCGCGCGCACCGTCGGCGTCGCGCTGGTGACGCGCAACACGCAGCTCGACGAGGCCGTCGCGATCACCGTCGAGCACGCGAGGGCCTGTCTGCCTGCGGCGCTCGCCGGGGCGGTCGAGCGCGTGCTGGTGTGGCTGACCCGCGTGCCGCAGGTCGAGTCGGAGGACGTCGTCACCACGGCGATCGAGGTCGTGCTGCCGTCGTGGGTACCGCTGTCTCGCCTCGTCGGTTCGTTCTACGTCGTGCGGCCGATCGGTCGCGGCGCCGGCGGCTCGGTGCTGCTCGCGGTGCGCGCCGACGAGCGCACGCGGTCGGATCGCGAGCTGGTCGCGGTCAAGGTGCCCGACTACGGCGCGGCGGCGCGGAACCTCTCGGAGGTCGAGTTCGAGGCGCTGTTCCGCGAGGAGGCCGGCGCGCTGCTCGTGCTCCCCGGTCACGCGAACCTCGCACGCTTCGTGACGTTCGATGCCAGCGCGCTGCCCAAGCCGATCCTGGTCATGGAGTTCGTGCGCGGCATCAACCTCGAGCGCTCCCTCGAGATCGGCGAGCTCGACGTCAAGCGCGCGCTCTCGATCATCGACGACGTGCTCGCCGGCCTCGATGCGATGCACGCCGCGCAGATCGCGCACCTCGACGTCAAGCCGGCGAACGTCGTGCTCCGCGCGGGCACCGGCCAGGGCGTGCTCGTCGATTTCGGCCTCGCCGGGCGTCGCCTCCGCCCCGGCTGCGGCAGCGTCCACTACGGCGCGCGCGAGGTCTGGGTGGAGCCCACCCCGGGGAAGCCGATCGAGCCGTTCGCCGCCGATGTCTACGCCGCCGCGTGCGTCGCGTTCGAGGTGCTGACCAACAGCGTGTTGATCCGCGGCGACTCGATCATGCAGGTCGTCGACCAGCACTTCGTCGAATCACCCGGCGGTCCGGTGCTCGCGCAGCTCGCGAAGGATCCCAAGCTCGCGCCGCTCGCCGATCTGCTGCGCGCCGCGGTGTCGCGCGATCCGAAGAAGCGCCCGACGGCGGCGCGGCTCCGCGCCGGCTTCGCCGCGATCGCGCCCGACCTCGCGAAGCTGTCGTGGCCGATCGCGTCGATCTGATCCGGCTGATCCCCGCTACTTCTTCCAGGCGCCGTAGTCGTTCGAGTGGATGCCGATCGAGACGCCGGCCATGAACACCGGCCGATCGTCGAGCGTCATCCCGCCGGTGACCGCGAGCGTGGTCTGCTCCGATAGCCAGACCGACGCGCGCAACCGCGGCTCGACCACGACGTTGGAGAGGTCGTCGGTGTCGGACGAGTACCGCACCGTGCGCCAGCCCGACGCGAGCTCCGCGCCGAGCGCGCCGGCGGCGAACGGCAGATCGATGCCCATCACGCCGTACACCCCGGCGGTGGACGAGCCGGCCGAATCGAGCGCGCCCGTCTCGAGCTCACCGCCGATGTACGTGCGGTGCCGCATGCCCATCGTGAACTGGGCGGTGGCGGCCACGGCCTCGTGCGACTCGGTCATCACCTTCGGTGGTGGGGTGGAGTTGCGGAACGCGACCTCCGAGCTCATCGGCGCCGAGAAATGGCGCGCGTTGGCGCCGAGCTGCAGACGCGCCGGGCGCTTGTTCCGGCTCGGATCGAACACGCAGGCAGACAGCAGGAGGGCGAGGAAGATCAACGCGTGCTTCATTTCTTCTCCTTGGGGTCCGGCAGCTCGCTGATCGCAGGCATCAGCACGATCTCGATCCGGCGGTTGCGGCTCATGTCCTTGACCGAGCTGTTCGATCCGAGGGGATCGTGCTCGCCCGCACCCGAGGGCAACAGGTTCTTGGGGTTCATCCCGGCCGCGACCAGCTCGCGGGTCACGGTCAGCGCGCGCGCCGTCGACAGCTCCCAGTTGTCCTTGTAGCTCGAGCTCCTCAGCGGCTGGTTGTCCGAGTGCCCGACGACGAGGTAGCGCGCGGTGTAGTTGCCCTTGTCGTCCTTCGGGCCCTTGTCCTTCAAGGTGAACCCGATCTCGTGGACCTTGATCTTGCCGTCGTCGGACAGCTCGGCGACGCCCGACGGGAACAGCACCTGCGCGGGCAGCGACAGCACGATGTTGCCGTGGCGGTTGGTCACCTCGATCGCGCCGGAGTCGACCATCTTCGCGAACTGCGTCTTGAACTGCGCGGCCGACGCGAGCTGCGCCTTGTTCTGCTCGAGCACCTTCGCGAGCTCGGTGAGCTGATCCTTGTTGGTCTTCAGCTGCTCGCCGAGCGTCTTGCTCGCCTTCTCGAGCGCCCCGCGCTCGGTCGTGCAGGTCGCCGCGGCCTTGCTCGCCGTGTCGAGCTCCTTCTTGCAGGTACCGACGGACGCCTCGGCGTCGGCGGCGAGCTTGGTCGCGGTGGCGCGGGCGTCGACGGCCTCGTTCGCTTGCTCGCGGAAGTGCCACGTGAAGTAGCCACCCGCGCCGGCCGCGCCGGTCATCAGCAACGCCCACAGCCACAGCCGCCAGGGGAACCGGCGGATCTTTCCCTTGGGGGGAACCGCCGTCGCCGGCTTGACGACCACGCCGCTCGAATCGCCTTTCCCCATGCGCCGACGATATCAGCCGGGTCGCGCCGGTACGAGCATCTCCCGCGCCGCCGCGATGGCCGCCTCGGAACCTGCAAGCGCGAGTACATCTCCCGCCTGCAGTGGATCGGTAGGTGAGGGTGTGGCAACGCCGTGCTCGCCGCGCCCGATCGCGAGCACGGACGCCCCGGTGCGCGCGCGGAGGTCGAGCTCGGCGAGCGTGCGCCCGATGGCGGGGGACGTCGCGCTGAGCGCGAGCGGGGTGACTCCCGCGAAGCCGGGCAAGATCGTCGCGACCTGCTCGAGCGTGGCGCTCGAGATCTCCGAGGCGGGCTCGTTGTCGGGCCGCGAGATCAGCTCGAGCACGAGCTCGCTGCCGGCGCGCACGTGGCCCTCGAAGTCGGCGATCGAGCGACGCACGACCATGATCACGAGCGCGAGGCCGAGGGCGACGACCAGCGGGCTCGCCGGGACGAAGGGCTGCGTCGCGGCCACCGCCGGGACCGACAGCGCCAGCGCGATGCCGAGCTCGAGCGTCATGATCAGGGCGCGGCGCGGCGCGCGGCCGAGATCGATACCGTGCTGGTCGGTCGACGGGATGACCTCGGCGGCGAGCCGGCGCGCGATCACCGCGATCCGGCGGATCGCACCGATCGCGAACGGGGCGGCGAGCAGGATCGCCCCGCCGACCTGTGCGAGCGTCGCGACCAACCCGGTGACGCCGGCATCGAGCAGCATGCGCTCGCCGAGCGTCGACGCGGCGATCACGATGCCGACGACCACCGCGGCATCGATCACCATGACGACGACCGGCCGACGGAACCGCTTCCAGGTCGACGTGTCTCGCGCGCGCAGCCGGCCGAGCCAGTCCTCGTAGAACGACACGAAGGTGCCGATCTGCCGAGGCAGGCGAGCCGCGACCCAGCCGGAGATCTTCTCGCTATTGCGAATCAAGATCGGCGAGGTCAGCGTGGTCGCGCAGGCGATGCCGACGGCGATCGCCAGCAGATCGATGTTGCCCGCCGGCACGGCCGCGGCGATCACGAACGACAGCTCGCCGATCGCGGCGAGCGACAGCCCCGCGCGCACCGCGGGCCGGAAGCCGTGCCCGGCGAGGAACACGCCGATCGAGATCCCGATCGGCTTCGCGACCAGCACGACCACGGTGAGGATCGCGATCCGCCAGCCCTCCTGGACGAGCAGCGCCGGATCGATCGTCATGCCGACCGAGACGAAGAACACCATCGCGAACACGTCGCGCATGGGCTTCACCGCCTCGAACATGTCGTGGCCCTTGCCGGACTCGGCGATCAGGATCCCGGCGACGAACGCGCCGAGCGCGACCGAGTAGCCGGCCTCCTGCGCGAGCGCGGAGATCCCGAAACACAGCGCGAGCCCCGCGATCAACAGCGTCTCGGGTCGCGCCTTGCGCGAGATCCAGTTGATCCCGCGCGGCACGACCAGCAGGCCACCGACCATGGTGAGCCCGAGGAAGCCGGCGAGCTTGGCGAGTGTGAACATCAGGTCGCCCGCGTCGACGCCGCCGACCTTCTTGACGCCGGCGAGGATGACGAGCAGCAGGATCGCGATCAGATCCTCGAACACCAGGATCGCGAACACGATCTCGGTGAACCCGCCCTTCCAGCCGAGCTCCTCGAACGCCTTCGCGACCAGCATGGTCGACGAGATGCCGAGGCAGGCGCCCGCGAACAACGCGCTGATCGGATCGAACCCGAGCAGCCCGGCGACCAGCGTGCCGAGCGTGATCACCAGCGCGACCTCGAACAGCGCGGTCAGCGCCGCCGGCAAGCCGACGCGCGCGATCGTCGAGAGTCGCAGCTCGAGGCCGATCGTGAACATCAGCAAGATCACGCCGAGCTCGGACAGCACGTGCACGAGCTCGACGTCGGCGACCAGCGGCACCGGCACGTGCGGACCGATCAACAGACCGGCCAGCACGTAGCCGAGCACCACGGGCAGCCGCAGCGCCTGGAACACCACGGTGACGAGCATGGCCGTGCCGAGCACGACCACGAGCTCGATCAGCACGTGCGATCCAGGCATCCGTTCCTATTTCTTCTTCTTCTTGGCCAGCGGATCGGCGAAGTGCTTGTGGCAGCGCGTGCAGACGCGGAACGCCTTCGGCATGCGATCGACGAGCTTGTGCAGGCCGCAGTGCGGGCACGTGATCTTGCGGGTCCGCGACAACGCGGCCGCGAGCGCGATCGGGTTCGCCATCAGCAGGCTGCCTGGAAGACCATGACGAAGATCAACAACCCCCCGAGCACGGCCCCCATGACCGCCGCGAAGTGCTTTTCGCGCCAGGTGGGTTCTCGGTTCGGGACGTCGTAGTGAGAGGGTACCGCGGGCTCTGCGGCAATGGGGCGGCGGTTTGCGCGCGGACGAGTAGTCGCCGCGAACGACTCGTTCGAGTCTTCGGACATAGGTAGCTCCTTCAGTGCGTGGAAAATCGGATGGGTCTAGGAGAGCGACCCGACCGGAGGACCACGCGAGGAGCGCGCGAAGACGACAGGAACGACGGTGTGCGCCGGCGCATCGGTTGGTTGGACGATGGCGACGCGCGGTGGCGAGAGGACGGTGAAGGGGGCTGCGGGGAGACCGAGCGCGAGCGCACGCTGGTCCCGTGGATCGCGCGACTCGCCCTCGCGGCGAGGGGCGACCTCGACGCGCGACTTGGTGATGTCGAGCCGGGCCTCCGTGGGATCGCCGTGGCTCGGCCGTGGCGCAGGCCGTGTGGCCGACACCAGGCAGAGGACGACGAACAGGAACAGCGCGCGCACGACGATCGTGCGTAGCATCTCATGACGCGATCGGCCACGCGAGATCAGCGTTCGGCGATCACGCGTGCGACCGCCTCGGCGTCCCGCGCGATGCCGTAGAGATATTGCGAGGCGGCGCTCCGCGAGCACGGCGCCCCGACGACGAACACCCCGCGGTGCGAGACGCTCTCGTTGCGCCGGCAGTGGGCGAGGCCGCGGGGCGTGCGTGCGAGATCGGCCGGCAGGAAGGCCGCCTCGTGGCGGTATCCGGTGGCGAGCACCACCAGATCGACCTCGCAGCGATGGCCGTCCGCGAGCGTCGCGATCGCGCCGTCGATCCTCGTGGGCTCGCGGTGGACCGGGATGTGGAGCTCGCGGAACCCGCGATCGCCGGCGGGCACGGTCGCGCCCCCGCAGAACGCACGCGGGCGGACCCACGACAGCAGTGGCAACATGACGAGCGCGGGGTCGAAGCCGAGGATCGTCTGCGGACCGATCGAGAGCGTGCGCGCCGCCACGGTGGTGACGCAGCCGCGCCGCGCGCAGTGCTCGGCGATCTCGACCGCGCTGGTCGCGCCACCGACGATCAGCACGCGCGATCCGGGGCGGGCATACGTCGCGGTCACCCACTGCGACGAGTGGATCACCGGCACCGACGGGGTGCCCGCGATCGCGGGCCGCACGGGAGAGTCGAACACGCCGCTGGCGACCACGATCGTCTCGTAGGACTCGTCGTCGACGTCGTACGCCGGACCGACGGCGCGCACGCGCTGCACCGCCTTGCGCTCGGGTGCGAGCCCTGCCGCGGCCGCGTACGCCGTCAGGTACGCGAGGTACTCGCCGACGGTGAAGTACGGCGGAGGCCGATCGATCGGCAAGCCGGGCAGCGCGGTGCGGCTCGCCGGTGACGTCATCAGCATCGTCGGATCGATGCGCGCGTACGCGCCGCCGATCCGGCCGTCGCGATCGACCAGGCGGACGTCCTCGCCGAGCCGCTGCAGCGACGCCGCGGTGGCGAGCCCGGCGGGCCCGGCGCCGATCACGAGGATCATCGCAACTGCTCCACGTAGAGCTCGAGGAGGGTCACCATGTGCGCGATCGCGACCGGGATGATCGCGTGCGCGGCGCGCCGGATCTCGGGCTGCGGGAGCTGCCGTGCGAGCCGCTTGCGAACCAGCCAGCGCCCGAGCGGATGCTGCGTGCGATCCGCGGGGAACTGGTGGGTGAACCGCGCGAGGCTCTCGATCAGCTGCGACGCGCGCGCGGCGGGCGGAGGCTGCGGGATCTCGATCGCGCCGAGCTCGTCGACGTGCGCCTCGACGTACCACTCGAAGCCATCGCCCGCGGAGTGCAGCACGCGGTGGACGTGGACCGGGCACGCCATGTCGGCGAGCAGGTGCGCGGTGCGCCCGAGCGCGACGAAGCCCGCCGCCGGCTTGCCCTCGCGATGCTGGGTCACCGCCCGCGCGAACCAGTGATCCGCCGCGCGGCGCGCGCTCGGCCAGAACGGCACGTATCCGCCGCATCGCCCCGGTCCCCAGAAATGACTGAGCGACAGGTGCTCGAACGGCCTCCGCGTGCCGGGGATGTACGCGACGTCCTCGCGCAGCGCGCCGAGGGTGATCGCGCGGCGATAGCGCTGCACCGCCGGCACGCGATCCGCGGCGCGCTCGATCACCAGCGCGAGGCCGTTGATCCTCACCTCGCGGCCTCGCGGCAGTCGCGCAGCAGCGTCATCAAGAAGTGATAGCGCGGCTCGCCGCCGTGCTCGCGACAGAACGTCTCGAGATCTTGCAGCCATGCGTCGAGCGCGTGCGGCGGCAGCTCGAGCGCCGCGAGGATCTCGCGCAGCGGTTCGCGATCGTCACGCGGCATCGGGCTTCCCCATACGCAGCCAGCGCGTGAACCGCTCGCGGCCGATCCGCCGGAACTCGAGCGTGAACAGCACCGCGCCGACCATGGCTCCCGCATACCACGTGCAGCAGCGGGCCAGGATCGCCGCGGTCATCGCGGGTGGTGACATGGCAGGATCGAGCAAGTGCGCCGCCGCTGCCTCGGAGACGCCGATCGAACCGGGTACGGGCGCGATGTAGCTGACCATCATCCCGACGGAGAACGCCGAGTACGACTGCGGCACGTCGGTCGTGACCCCGACGCCGGTTGCCAGGACGTGCCCGATCGCGAACGCGACCGCGAGGAACGCGAGCGACGCGAGGTGGACGCCGGCGTGCATCGGTCTCAGCGAGCGTCCGATCCTGCCGATCGCCGTCGGGATCTTGTCGAGCCCCTCGAAGAACTTCCTCCTCCGCGGCGTGACCTCCGGCTTCGCGAGGTTCGACGCGCACCATTGGTGGATCGGTCCAGGCACGAAGATGAACAGCGCGAGCAACGCGACGATCACGCCCGGCGAGATCAGCCAGAGCGCGAGGTGATCCTCGATCACGGCCGGGATGTGACCTGGCGCTGCGGTCTGGAGCCCGACGAGGCCGGTCAGGATCACCCACGTCACCATGTAGATGCTCTTGGTGATCGTCGCGGCGGTGGCGTCGGCGACCGGGTAGCCGTGGACGACCAGGATGATGACCATCACCGGCAGGTGAAGCTCCGACGACGGCGTCAGGCTCGACACGAAGTAGCTGATGCCGACGAGCTTGATCCCGAGCGAGACCGGGAACGGATGGCCGAGCAACCGGAACAAACACCAGTAGCGGAGCCAGTCGAGCGCGTAGAACGCGGCCGTCAACAGCACCACGATCACCCAGCGCCCCGGTGACACCTGCCCGGCCAGCTCGGCCGCGCGATCGAGCCCGCCGGTGTAGCGCGCGAACAGCCAGCCGGTGCCCGCGAGCGACGCGATGCCGATCACCACCCACGCGATCGTGCGCACCACGCGCCACCCGAGCGAGGGCTCCGCCATTCGTCACATGCTACCGCGCCGTCAGGCCTCCCATGGTTTCGGCCCGCGTTCGCCGCGATCTGCCGGCTCGAACCGGTCACCATGGTTCGGACTTCGCCACTGGCTACCGAAGGCGGGCTACGTCAGTCCTCGTCTGCAAACCAGACCATCCCGATGTGGACCGCATCCACGGCGACGATGCCGGAGTCGAACGTGTGACGCGTCTTCCCGATGCTCCAAGCTGTGGCTCTGCTCCAGCTAGCCGGGACTCTCTCGTTCGTGAAGTAGCGGGCCTCCGAGAAGACTTGAAAGAACGGCTCGACCACCTCCGACACCATCCCTGAACCGTTCAGCCGATCGCCGTACGCGAGCGATTGCCAGATCCAATGCGCGGCGATGTGACGCGCCTCGGCTACGGGGACCTCAAAATAGCCGGCCTTGTGCCTCGGCTCGGCCTTGCTTCCGAGCGTCGCAAACACGAGCTCGTCGAGCTCGTCGACCCCGGCTTCCCCCTCGCGGACTCGGCGTCGCCAATCGACGAACACCCAACCGAAGTCGCGCACCTCTCGCATCGAGCGAGCTAGCTCCATCGGGGTCATTCGTCCAGCCTAGCCAACCGCCACGCACTCGTCATGTGCGGAGCGCACCATCACTGGTGTCCCTCTGACAACCCGCGAACGCGTTTGCCGGCGACGGTCGTGTTAAGAGCGAACGCATGGTGGAACCGGCCGGCGACGTTCTCGGGAACTACGAGCGACACGTCAACCCGACGTTCACCAAGCTGCTCGGCGTGCTCGGCTACGGCCGCGTGTGGACGCGTGGCGAAGGCACCCGCGTGTTCGACGACGCGGGGAACAGCTATCTCGACATGCTCGCCGGCTTCGGTGCGACGAACCTCGGCCACAACCATCCCGACCTGCATCGCGCGCTGATCGACACGCTCGCCGCGAAGCCGCTGCACGTCTGCCACGTCGGGCCGACGCCACACGAGGCCGCGGTCGGCGAGCGGTTGTCGCGTAGCGCGGGTGCTCCGTTCGAGATCGCGCTGATGTCGTCGTCGGGCGCGGAGGCCGTCGAGGCCGCGATCAAGCTCGCGCGCGCCGCGACCAGGCGCGCCGGCATCCTCTACTGCAAGGGCGGCTTTCACGGGCTGTCGCTCGGCACGCTGTCGATCATGGGCGCGCCGCGGCTACGCTCGCCGTTCGAGCCGCTGCTGCAGGCCACCGCCGTGCCGTTCGGCGCGCTCGAGCCGCTGCGCGAGGCGCTCGCGACCAAGCGGTTCGCGTGCTTCGTCGTCGAGCCGATCCAGGCCGAGGCCGGCGTGCTGCTCCCACCGGCGGGCTATCTCGCCGCCGCGCGCGAGCTGTGCACGAAGTACGGCACGCAGCTGGTGCTCGACGAGGTGCAGACCGGCGTCGGCCGCACCGGCACGCTGTACGCGTGTCAGGCCGAGGGTGTGGTGCCGGATCTCCTGGTGCTCGCGAAGGGGCTCGGCGGTGGCATCGTCCCCGTCGGGGCCACGCTGGTGTCTCGCGAGCTCCACCAGCGCGCGTACGGCGGGCTCGATCGGTTCGACGCGCACGGCTCGACGTTCGCGGGCAACGCGCTCGCCTGCGCCGCGGTGATCGCGACACTCGACATCGTCGACCGGGAGGAGCTCGCCGCGCGTGCGAAGGCGTCCGGCGCGTACCTGCTCGAGCGGCTGCGCGCGCGGATCGGCACGCATCCCCTCGTCCGCGAGGTGCGCGGGCGCGGCTTGCTCGTCGGCGTCGAGCTCGGCACCGCCGCGACGGGTCTGTTGCAAGGCATCGGCGCACGGCTCGCGTCGCTGTCACCCGCCGCGGGCCGGCTCGCGCCACCGCCGTTCGTCGGGCAGTGGATCAGCGTGCGCCTGCTCGAGGCCGGCTATCTCTGCCAGCCCACCGCGCACGAGTGGGACGTGCTCAAGATCGAGCCGCCGCTGACGATCACCGAGCCCGAGCTCGACGCGTTCGTCGAGGCGCTCGGCAGCATCCTCGAGGACTCCCGCTCCGCGGCCACGATCTTGAAGGATGTCGGCGTGCGGATGGCACAGCGCGGCGCGAAAGGCTGGGCATGGTGAAGCTCGAGGATCTCCGGAAGGATGCGGCGTTCGCCCTCGGGCTCGCGCGCAAGCGGCCGTTCCAGGTGCTGCTCCAGGTCACCAACCGCTGCAACATGACCTGCGACTTCTGCGATTTCTGGCCGAACGGCGTCGCCCCGAAGCTCGAGCTCACCACCGCCGACTTCCAGCGCCTCGCCGCGCAGCTCGACGAGCTCGGCACGATGTTCATCTCCGTCGAGGGCGGCGAGCCGCTGGTGCGCAAGGACATCGTCGAGATCCTGCGCGCGCTGCGCAAGCACGTCACCTGCCTGTACACCAACGGCTGGTTCGTCACGCCCGAGCTCGCGCGTGAGATCGCAGGCGCCGGCGTCACGCAGGTCGGCGTCTCGATCGACTACGCGGACGCGGTGAACCACGATCGCCGGCGCGGCATCGAGGGCGCCACCGAGCGGGCGTGGCGCGCGGTCGAGCGGCTGCGCGACGCGGCTCCGGCCGGCGGCAGGGCCGTCCACGTGATGACGGTGCTGATGGACGACAACGCCGGCGATCTCGAGCGCCTGCTCGAGCAGAGCAAGCGCGCGGGCGTCGGCCACTGGATCACGCTGGTCTCGAACACCGGCTACCGCCGCGGCAAGAAGGGCCTGATCCCCGCCGCGCCGATCTCGAAGCGCCTCCTCGAGCTCCGCGATCGCTATCCGCACTTCCGCGTGTTCCGCGACTACGTCTCGAAGATCGACGCGTTCCGCAGCGGTCACACCGAGGAGCTACCGCGCTGCCGCGCCGGCGATCAGACGTTCAACATCGATCACCAGGGCGGCGTGTCACCGTGCATCGAGCGCATCGACTGGTCGGCCGGCAACATCCGCGACGAGGAGCTGTCGACGATCCTCGCGCGCATGCACGGCGATCCGCGGATCGCGGCGTGTCAGAGCTGCTGGACGGTGTGCCGCGGCTTCGCGCAGGAGCTCGGCAACGGCGGCACGCTGAGTGGCTGGCGAGATCTGGTCACGCGCCTCCGCAGTCACTGATCAGCGCTTCGAGCGCTTCTTCGACGTGCTCGGCGCTCGGCGTGCTTTCGGTGGTCTCGCCGGCGGGGCATCTCCCAGCCGAGCCGCCTCGTCGACCCATCGACGGACGTCGTCCGGCAGCTGCGCGACCTTCGCCGACGTCTCGTCGCCCCCGAGCTGCCCGAGCTTGCCCGAGATGTGGTCGCCGGCATACCAGGCCCCGCGACCGCCGAGCTTCTCCGCCAGCGCGAACCCCGCGCGAAGTCCGTCGACCACGGCGAAGTACGCGGCGTCGACGAGGCTCGCACGCAGCGACAGCCGGTCGCCGTCGACCTCCGCGCGCACGTCGCCCTCGGCGGCGGCGAGAACCGCGGCCACCGACGGGCTTGGTCTGCGCTTGAGTACGAGCGGACTGTCGAGCCAGCGCTGCAGCTCACCCGCCGGCAGCTCGAGCTCCGCGACGATGACGTAGCTATCCAACTGGGTTCAGGGCGGACAGAACGTCGCTTTGAACGACAGGTTGTCGAGGAAGAAGTTCGTGTGGAGCGTGATGTCGTTGGTGCTGGTGGCGCGCAGCCGCACCGTCCTGCCGGCGAGGTTGCTGGTCAGCGACTTCGAGAACGTGACGTAGGCCGCGCTCGGCTGCGTGTTGTTCAGCGTCATCACGTTCTCGATCAGCGTGCCGTTGGTCTCGAGCACGTCGAGCGTGAAGGTATCGAACACCACCGTGGTGCTCTCGGAGCCGCCGACCGCGGACATCCCGCCGACCACGAAGGTGGTGGCGTCCGCCGGGAACGTGACGTCCTGGTAGAGCTGATCGGTGATCGTGCTCGCGCCGGCATCCTCGGCGGCGGCGCCACCCAGCCAGGCCGCGAACGGTGCCGACGACACCACGCCATCGCTGCTGATGATCGGGTACGGGCCACCGGGCAGGTTCTGGATCGGGACCTCGGTCCAGCCGACGCCGGCGGGTGCGAGGTCGAGCGCCGGGTTCGCGAGCGTCTCGGTGACCTGCGCGACGCACGCATCGGGCGTGGTATCCGGCGGCGTGTCGGGCAGCACCACGGCCGAGTCGGGCGTGGTGTCCGGCGGCGCATCGGCGGGCAGCACCATGTCCTGCGGAGGAATCTCGGGCTTCGCGTCCACGGCCTGGGTCGACGAATCCGGCTGTTCCTGCTCGAGCGGACGTCCACCTGCGGCGCAACCCAACAGCAGTAGCGGCACCCCGAGGACAAGTCTCATGGAGGGCATAACAGCCCGGGTGAGGCCACCAGATCAAGCAGGATCTCGGGCTGCCCGGAGAAAGGCGCGTTAGACGGCGGATCCGGCCATCTGCCGGCGAGCCGCCAGGGCGGCCGGCCGCCACCCACCCCGGTGGATCCGGAGCCAGAACAAGCCGGCACCGACGACGATCTCCAGCGCCAACCCGATCCAGCCACCGACGACGCCGAGCCCCAGCTCGATGCCGAGCAGGTAGGTCAGCGGCGGGGTGGTGAGCCACGCGGTGATGATCCCGAGGATCGCGGCGTACCGCACGTCGGAGGCACCCCGGAGCACGCCGCGGGCGATCACGTTCGCCGCGTCGGCGACCAGGAACGCGAGGCCGACGTGGACCAGCGTGGTCGCGCGCCCGGCGAGCGCCGCGTCGCCACCTGCCATCGCGGTCGCGAAGTCGTCGCCGAACAGCGCGAACAGGATGCAGCACAGCCCCGAGTACGCGGCGCCGATCGCGAGCGTGCGCCCCGCGATGATCTTGACCAGCTCGAGGCGACCCGCACCGACGGCCTGCCCGACCAGCACGGCCGCGGCCTCCGCGAGGGCGTGTGCCGGCAGGAACGACACGTTGATGAGGTGGAGCACCATCTGATGCGCGGCGCCGTCGGTCGCGGACATCCCGGCGACGAGCACGGTGAGGATCAGGAACGAGCCGACCTCGATCAGGAACTGCAGCCCGGTGGGCACGCCCTGGACCCAGATCTCGCCGACCGCGGAGCGCTTCCACGTCATCGCCGCGAGCTGCGCGCGCATCGGCCACGCGAGCACGCAGAGCTCGATCAGCGTGCCCGCGACGGTGGCGACCGCCGCGCCCTGCACGCCCCAGTCGAGCCCGAGGATCAGGATCGCATCGAGCGCGATGTTGGTCGCGTTGCCGGCGAGCGCGGCGCGCATCGGCGTCTTGCTGTCGCCCTGCCCGTAGCTGGTCTCACGCAGCGAGGCATACGCGAGCATGAGCGGCGCACCGAGCGACCGGATCACGAGGTACTGCGCGGCGAACCCGCCGGCGCGCGGCGAGCTCGACATCGCGACCAGGAAGGGTGCGACCAGCTGGCTGATCACGAGCGAGATCAACCCGAGGATCAGGCCGAGCCCGAGCGCGGCACCGAGCAGCTCGGGGAGCTTGTCCTTGCGCCCGGCGCCGACGGCTTGCGAGACGACCGTCTTGCTCGCGCGCAGCAGGCCGACGCCGAAGCAGGTGATGGTGAAGCAGACGACGCTACCGAGCCCGACGGCGGCGAGCTCGTCGGCGCCGACCTGCGCGACGAACGCCGTCGACGCGAGCGTCATCGTGGAGAACGACACCGTGGAGATGGTGATCGGCCAGGCCAGCCGTAACAGCTCGCGACCAGGTCTAGCGGTCCAGGACAGATCCGACATGAGAGTCACTCCGAGCCCTCTCCGCGGAGAGGTGGAAAAAGCAGAGGCAGCGTGGAGCCCGAAAACACGAAGGGCTCCAGGGGGTCGACCCGTGGAGCCCGCGGTGGGGAGAGCTGGCTGCTTCTAGCGCTGAAGCTCACCACCGCGGGCCGGCACATCGTCGACGATGACCTTCATCGTCGAACGCGGGCACTGGTTGGCGGTAAGGCGACGCATCAGTTCTCGACTCCTGAAAACACTCTCTCGAAACGCGATCGGTCCGTCAAGATCTCAGTGCGCGCGGTACTCCACCGTCGCGCGCCGGCAACTCTCGACGGTGGCCGGCCCCGGCAGCGAGGCGAATTGCCACGCGGCAGCGTCCTGGACGAGCGCGTGATCGAACGCGTCGTAGGAGGACTTCTCGGCGAGCGCGACCTTGGTGACGTGGCCATCGGGGGCGACGCAGAGATCGAGCTTCGCCGTCATCGTGGTGGCACCGTAGCGAGCCTTGATCGCATGGGCCTGACGATCGACCGAGCGAACGCGGGTATCGAGCGCGTCGGGGAACGCGACGCTCGCTTCGTCGGTGGAGGGGGTGAGATCGAGCTTCACGCCCGTCTGTGGCGAGGATTCGCCGGGAATCAATGTGCCGGTCGTAGCGCAGGCGGACAGAGCAAGAGCGATCAGAACGAGCTTGGACACGCGGACTCCTTGGTTGCTGTGTCCGGCGCACCTCCGTCACAGCTGCAGGACCTGCTACCAAAGGACGTGCCAGCGTTTCGCGGAGGCGAACCCTCTCAACGCGCTGGAATCTGTCGCGGTCGCCCGCGCGCTGAGACGTCGCACGCGACTGGCTCACCTGTCGCAAGTCGGGAATGCACCATGGCCTCGCACGGTTGACACGCCGCCTGTTCGGGCGCTTTCCTCCCCCAGGGTTTCCGATATGTCCGATCGACTCACCGAAGACGTCACCAAGTTCCAAGGCCGCTTCCAGTCCCTCAAGGCCGAGGTCGGCAAGGTCCTGGTCGGCCAGGACGACATGCTGCATCGCCTGATGCTCGGGCTGCTCGCCGGCGGCCACGTGCTGCTCGAGGGCGTGCCCGGGCTCGCGAAGACGCTGGTCGTCAAGGCGCTCGCCGATGCGCTGGACGGCAAGTTCTCCCGTATCCAGTTCACGCCCGACATGTTGCCCGGCGACGTGATCGGCACCCAGATCTACAACCCGCGCGAGGGCGTCTACACCGTCAAGAAGGGGCCGGTGTTCGGCAACTTCATCCTCGCCGACGAGATCAACCGCGCGCCCGCGAAGGTGCAGTCGGCGCTGCTCGAGGCGATGCAGGAGCGGCAGGTCACGCTGGGCGACTCCACGTTCTCGCTCGCCGAGCCGTTCCTCGTGCTCGCGACCCAGAACCCGATCGAGCAGGAGGGCACCTACCCGCTGCCCGAGGCGCAGCTCGATCGCTTCATGATCAAGATCAAGGTCGGCTACCCCACCAAGGAAGATGAAGTGAAGATCATCGACCGGATGGCCGGCGCGGGCAGCGAGCCGACGTGCAGCAAGATCATGGGCTGCGACGAGATCCTCGCGGCGCGCGATGTCGTCAAGCAGATCTTCGTCGACGACAAGGTCAAGCGCTATGCGGTGGACGTCGTCGCGGCGACGCGCGATCCGAAGGCGAACAACCTGCCGCAGCTCGCGCCGCTGATCGACAACGGCGCCAGCGTGCGCGCCTCGATCTCGCTGATCAAGGTGGCGAAGGCGCAGGCGCTGCTGTCGGGCCGCTCGTACATCTCACCGCATGACGTCAAGACGATCGCGCACGACGTGCTCCGCCATCGCATTCTGATCTCCTACGAGGCCGAAGCGCAGGGCAAGACGACGGATCACGTGATCGCGCAGATCCTGGAAAACGTCCCGGTGCCATGACTCGTGCTCGTGCTCGTGCCCGTGCCACGTTCACGTGACCGTCAGTTCTAGCCATTTCGTACCGACCAACCACCACGTGCCCTCCATCGACGCCCCACTCACCATGCGACTCACCGTGCCCTGTCCGACCTCGGGTCTGGTCTCCTGGGAAAGGACACGCGGAGGGACGCGCACGAGCACGTGCACGAGCACGTGTACGTCCACGAGCACGTAGAGGTCTTGCTGTGTTACCCGCGGAGATCGCACAAGCCGTCAAACGCGTGCAGTTCATCACCGGTCGCCAGGTGGCCGACGTGATGGCGGGCGCGTACCTGTCCGTGTTCAAGGGGCGCGGCATGGAGTTCGACGAGGTCCGCCCGTACGTCCCCGGCGACGACATCCGCGCGATCGACTGGAACGTCACCGCGCGCACCGGCGAGCCGCACATCAAGCGGTTCGTCGAGGAGCGCGAGCTGACGGTGATGCTGCTCGTCGACGTCTCCGCCTCCCAGGAGTTCGGCAGCGGTCAGCGCAGCAAGCTCGAGGCCGCGGTCGAGCTGTCCGCGCTGCTCGCGATGAGCGCGGTCGAGAACGGCGACAAGGTCGGCCTGTTGCTGTTCCACGGCGGCGCCGACCTCTACATCCCGCCGCGCAAGGGCGGCAAGCACGCGCTGCGCGTGGTGCGCGAGGTGCTCGCGCGTGGTCAGGCCCGGACCGGGCACGTGTTCGAGCAGGAGACCAAGAAGTCGCTGCGCGATCTACCGCGCGCGATCCGCGGCTGGTTCGCGAAGCTGCAGAGCGTGACCAAGGGTCCCGAGACTGCGGCGCGCAAGTCGACGAGCATCGCGAAGGCGCTCGAGTTCTGCCGCCAGGTGCTGCCGCGCCGCGCGGTGATCTTCTTGATCTCGGACTTCCTCGACGAGGGCTACCTCCAGGTGCTGCGCCACTCGAACCGCAAGCACGACGTGGTCGCGGCGCTGATCAAGGATCCGCGCGAGATGGCGATGCCGCCTGCTGGGCTGGTCACGCTCGAGGATGCCGAGACCGGGCGCACGCGCCTCGTCGATACCCGCTCCGACGCGTTTCGCAGCGAGCTCGCGACCAACGCGCGCCGGCGCATCGACGGCCTGCGCGATCAGCTGCGCGCCACGGGCATGGATCTGGTCGAGTTCGACGCGACGGGCTCGATGGTGGATCCGCTGCTCAAGTTCTTCCGCGAGCGAGAGAGGCGGATGAAGCGATGAGGTGGATGCTGATCCTCGCGCTCGTCGCCTGCGGGGCGGAGTCGTCTTCGGAAGACACCTCCGAAGCAGCACCGATCGTCCCCGACAAGGACGCGATCGCGAAGGTCACGGAGAACGGCCCGGTCAAGGCGAAGGTGCTGGTGTGGCCCGCGAAGCCGTCGCTGTCGGATCCGATCTACGTGCGGCTCGAGGTCGAGGCCCCGGTCGGCGTGTCGATCGATGCGCCGTTCCAGGAAGCCGGCGATCAGCGGCTCGGGCGGTTCCGCGTGGTCGGGTTCGCGCGCGATCAACAGCGCACCGCGAGCGGCGGTCAGCTCACGCAACAGACGTACACGCTCGAGGCACCCACCAGTGGCCGGCATCGCGTGCCGCCGTTGCGGCTCGAGATGATCGATGCGCGTGGCGGTGCCGCCGATGCGAAGGCCAAGCCCCAGGAGCTGCTGACCGACGAGGTTCCGCTCGAGGTCGCCCCGGTCCCCACCGATCGCGCGAGCGCGGAGCTCGAGCCGGCGTACGGCGCGCTCGACCCGGAGGTGGGTGGCACCAGCTGGGTCTCGATCCTCGGCCTGGTCAGCTTGCTGCTGGTCGCCGGCGCCGGCGGCACGCTCGCGTTCCGCGCGTTCAAGCAGCGCCGGATCGCGGAGCAGCAACGCTCGGCGTACGACGTGGCGATCGCGCACCTCGACGATCTCGCGCAGCGCGGCGCGCCCGATGCCAAGGAAGCAGACAGCTGGTTCGTCTCGCTGTCGTCGATCGTGCGCGGCTACCTCGAGTCTCGCTACGACATCCGCGCGCCCGAGCTGACCACCGAGGAGTTCCTGCTCGTCGCCACCGCGCGGCCGGAGCTCCACGAGGATCACCGCACGCAGCTGACCGAGTTCCTCGAGCGCTGTGACCGCGTCAAGTTCGCGGGCTACCTGCCCGATGCGGAGGAGTCGCTCGCCACGCTCGCCGCCGCGCGCACGTTCGTCGAGGACACCAAGGTCTCGATCGGCGAGACCCGGAGGGCCGCATGAGCTGGCTCACCGAGCGGTTCGCCGATCCGTGGTTCCTGTTCGCGATCCCGCTGGCCGTGCTCGCGGTGTGGTGGTCGATGATGTCGAGCGGGCGCGTGATGTTCTCGTCGCTGCGCGCGTTGCCCCTGGGCGGCGCGAGCTGGCGGACCAAGATCGCGTGGATCCCCAACGCGCTGTTCGGGCTCGCCGTGGTCTCCCTCGTGATCGCGCTCGCCGGGCCGCGCGCCGGCGACAAGCACTCGCGCGTGCGCCGCGACGGCATCGCGATGATGATGGCCGTCGACATCTCGGGCTCGATGCGCGCGCTCGATCTGTCGGAGAAGACCAAGGAGCTGACGCGCCTCGACGCGGTCAAGCAGCTGTTCACCGCGTTCACCCTCGGCAGCAGCAAGTACGACCTCGCCGGGCGGCCCGACGACGCGATCGGCCTGGTCGCGTTCGCGCGCTACGCCGACACCCGCAGCCCGATCACGCTCGATCACGGCAACCTCGCGGCGGCCGCGAAGGGCCTGGCGTTCGCGCCGCAGGACGAGGACGGCACGGCGATCGGCGCGGGTCTCGAGCTCGCGGTCCAGCGCCTCGTCGAGTTCCGCACGCAGTCGAAGATCAGCAAGGTCATCATCCTGCTGACCGACGGTGAATCGAACGTCCACGAGATCGACGAGGAGACCGCGATCGACGATGCCAAGAAAACGGGCATCAAGGTCTACACGATCGGGGCCGGCACCAAGGGCATCGCGCCGATCCGCGTCGACCTGCCCGACGGCCGCAGCGAGCTGATGCAGACGCAGGTCTCGATCGACGAGACCACGCTCAAGCACATCGCGAGCGAGACCGGCGGCGAGTACTACCGCGCCACCTCCAACGAGGCGCTCGCCGAGATCTACAAGCGGATCGACAAGCTCGAGCGCACCACCTTCGAGGAGGAGCAGTTCCTCGAGTTCCACCAGTACTACGGCCTGTTCCTGGTGATCGCGATGGGCCTCGTGATCGCGGCGCTCGTCCTGCGCGGCACGATCCTGCGGAGGCTGCCGTAATGTTCGACTGGACGTACCTCGAGGTCGAGCGGATCCACCTGGTGTGGATCGCGCTGCTCGTGATCGGCGGGCTGGTCGCGCTCGAGCTGCAGAGCCAGAACGCGCTCGCGAACTTCCTGTCGCCGGTGATGCAGGGCCGGCTGGCCGAGCGCGCCGGCACCGGGAGAACCGTGGTGCGGCTGGTGCTGGTGTTCCTCGCGATGTTCGCGGGGATCCTGGCGCTGATGCGGCCGCAGGCGCCGGGCGAGCTCGAGACCATCAAGACGACGAAGCCGTCGGCGGATGTGATGTTCGTCCTCGACACCTCGCGCTCGATGCTGGCCGAGGATGTCGCGCCGACGCGGCTCGAGCGTGCGAAGGCCGATATCGGGAGCATGGTGGACCAGCTCGACGGCGATCGCGTGGGCCTGATCGCGTTCGCCGGGCGCGCCGCGCAGCTGTGTCCGCTGACGCCGGATCACTCGTTCTTCCGCACCGCCCTCGCGACCGCAGATACCCGCAGTGCGGGCCGGGGTGGCTCGCGCGTCGGCGAGGCGATCAAGGCCGCGCTGCGCGGGTTCCCCTCCGAGCCCGGTGCGAAGATCATCGTGCTGATCACCGACGGTGACGATCAGGATCCCTACACCGAGGAAGCGGCCAAGCTGGCGCGCGATGCGGGTGTGCGGATCGTCGCGCTCGGGTTCGGCAACAGCGAGACCGGCAGCCAGATCACGCTGGTCGACCCACAGACCAAGGCGCGCAGCGTGCTGATGCACGACGGCAAGCCGGTGATCAGCAAGCTCGACGGCGTCGCGCTGTCGAAGATCGCGCTGGTCACCGAGGGCGTCTACATCCCGGTCGGCACGTCGGCGGTCGCGCTCGACGACATCATGCAGCAGCACGTCAAGCCGATCATGCGGTCGGCCGAGGCCGCGTCGCAGCGCTCGATCCCGGCGGAGAAGTTCCAGTTCTGGGTGTTCGCGTCGCTGCTGCTCCTGCTCGCGGCGCTGTTCGTCGGCAGTGGAAAGGATCGCGCGTGAAGGCCCTGCTCGTCCTCCTCCTGATCGCGGCGTGCGGCGGCGAGTACCGGCCGGCGCGCGAGACCTACAACGAAGGCGTCGCGGCGCTCGCGGGCGGAGATCAAGAGAAGGCCGAGAAGCTGCTGGTCGAGGCCCGCAGCGCGGCGGGCGTGGATCCCGAGCTGCGATTCCGCGCCGCGTTCGATCTCGGCGTCGCCTACGCGCAGCACTCGAAGAAGATCCGCGCGGGGCAGGAAGACGATCTGCCGAAGGCGCTCGAGCTCGCGCAGCAGAGCGTGTCGTGGTTCAACGACGCGCAGCGCCTCCGCAAGGACGACGGCCCCACCAAGTCGAACCTCGCGATCATGCGCGCGCGCGTGCAGGCGCTGTCGGACGAGCTGCGAAAGAGCGAGGCCAAGCTCGAGGCGCGGCTCGAGGCCGCGATCAAGGATCAGCGCGAGGTGCTCGACGAGGCCCGAGCGTCCTGGTACGCGATCAAGCAGACCGGTGGAAGCGATCCGCTGGCCGAGCAAGGCCCGCTGACGCACCTCGCGGATCGCGAGCGCGGCGTGGTCAGCGAGGTCGGCGTCGTGAGCGACCTCGCCGTCGACGAGATCGATCAGATCGCGAAGAAGCCCGAGGACAAGCGCAGCGACGAGGACCGCGCCCGCATCGTCCAGCTCAAGTCGCTCGACATCTACGTCACCGACGCGCGCTCGCGGATCGCCGAGGCGCGCCGCAAGCTGCAGGACCTCGCCGCCGAGGAGGGCGTGGCGCGTGCGGAGGCCGCGCTGGTCGCGCTCAAGCGAGCGCGCGAGCAGCTGCTCGATCCGATCAACGTGCTGCGCGGGGTGGCGCAGGATCAGCTCGCGCTGCTCCAGGAGACCGCGTACGGCGGCGGCAAGGCGGATCTGTTCAGCAAGCTCGAGAGCTCGGGGCCGATCCCCGGCTGGCTGGCGCCCGCGGTGCTGGCGGAGCGGCAGCACGGGCTGCGCGAGCGCGTCGCCGAGGTCAAGGCGCGGTTGTTCGCCGCGGTCGATCCCGCGAATCCTCCTCCCGCCCAGCAGGATCCGCAGCAGGCGAAGCTGCTGGACCGCGTGCGCGCGGCGCTCCCCGGCGTCGGCGAGGCGTACGACGTGATGGAGCTCGCGAAGCAAGCGCTCGTCGCGACCAAGCTGACCGAGGCGATGGACCACGAGCGCAAGGCACTCGAGGCGCTCGCACGAGCGATCGAGCAGTTCTCGGATCTCAAGCAGACGGTCGAGCTCGCGTATGCGGAGCAGCAGACGATCGGCAAGTTGCTATCGCCGGACTCCAAGGAGATGGATGCGAAGGAGCGCGGCACGCAGACCAAGGATGGCCTCGCGCGCAACGTCGATCGGATGAAGCGGCTGCAGGGCCTGATCGCGGACGCGCTCGCCGACGCGAGCAAGCCGGCGCCGGAGCAAGGGCCCGACGGCAAGCCCCTCGATCCGAAGCAGAAGGAGGCGCACGAGCAGGCGGCCACGCAGGCGAAGCAGCTCTACGCGCGAGCCGAGCAGCTGCGCGGCGAGATCGCGGGAACGCTCGACACCCTGGCCAAGGCGATCGCCGACAACAAAGAACCGCTCGTTCCGCAGAAGGAAGCCGAGACCAAGCTGACCGAGCTGCGTAAGCTGCTGTTCTCCGTGATCGAGCACCTGCAGCAGCTGATCCGCGATCAAGGCGAGACGCGCGATCAGACGTCCGCGATCGCGGGCCTCGACGACCTCGCACGCGCACCGAAGCTGCCGGGGCTGATCGACCGCGAGTCGGAGCACTCGCAGATGGCGAAGGCGATCGTCGAGGCACTCGCCGCCCAGGCCGATGCGGCGGGCAAGCAGCCGCCGCCACAGGGGCAACCGGATGCCAAGACGCTCGCGGCGGCGGCGGAAGAGGTTCGTCAGGGCGACGCCTCGATCGATGGTGCGCGCGGGGCGCTGACCAAGGTCAAGGACGCGAAGGCTCAGAGCATGAGCATGAAGCCGGCGACCGAGGATCAGGCGAAGGCGCTCGAGCACCTCGAGGCCGCGCTCGAGCTGCTGCAGCCCCCGAAGAAGAACGACAAGGATCAGAAGCAGGATCAACAGAAGCAGGACCAGCAGCAGCAGGATCAGCAGAAGCAGGACCAGCAGAAGCAGGATCAGCAGCAGCAGCAGGGTGCGGCGCAGCGCGCGCGCGACGAGGATGCGCGGCAGCAGAAGCGGCGGCGCGACCGCGAAGCGGGCACGAGCCCGGTGGAGAAGGACTGGTGATGCGGGCGCTGGTCGTTGTCGTCGTGCTCGCGCTGTGCGGGACGGCGAGCGCGCAGACCGCGAAGTTCTCGCTGCGCGAGCGTCCGCACGTCGAGCTGCCGTTCACGCTGCAGCTCCAGATCGACGGCTTCGACGAATCGCCGGCACCGGAGCAGCCGAAGCTCGAGCTCCAGGGCGCGACGGTGACGCCGCTCGGCGTGCAGCCCAGCAGCTCGCGCTCGATCACGATCGTCAACGGCCGGCAGACGGTGGATTCGCAGACCACGTGGGTGATGTCGTGGCGCGTGGTGCCGCAGGCGGCGGGCGCGCTCAAGCTCGGCGCGGTCACGATCAAGCAGGGCAGCAAGTCGGCCACCACCAAGCCGGCGGACATCACCGTCGAGACCATCCCGACCACCAACGACATGAAGGTGCAGCTCGTGCTGCCCGACCGCGCGGTGTTCGTCGGCGAGACCGTGCCCGTCAAGATCGCGTGGCTGTTCCGCGCGCAGCCCGAGGATCCGCAGTTCTCGGTGCCGTTCGCGAAGCTCGACACCTTCACGGTCAGCGCCCCACCGGCGCAGAACAATCGGCGCGCCCTCAAGATCACCGTCGGGGCGAAGGAGCTCGACGTGCCGTTCGAGGTCGATAGCGCGACGGTCGACGGGATCGAGTACACGCGCCTGACGGCCACGCTGTACGCCGCCCCGCGCAGCGCCCCGCAAAACAGCAAGCTCGACATCCCGCCCACCTCGGTCATCGCGGGCCTGCAGGTCGGCCGTCGCGACTTCTTCGGTCGCGCCGATACGCGGCTGCTCCGCGCGGTCGACGTCCCGCGTTCGTTGGTGGTCAAACCGTTGCCGGAGAGCGATCGCCCGCCGATGTTTGCCGGTGCGGTGGGCGAGCAGTTCTCGATCGACGTCCGCACGTCGCGCTCGGTGGTCTCGCTCGGCGAGCCGGTCGAGCTCGAGGTCACGATCAAGAGCGACCAGCGCCTCGACACGCTCGCGCTCGGCAAGCTCGACGGTCCCGGCCGGCTGCCGAAGGACAAGTTCACCGCACCCGCCGAGCCGCCCACCGGTGAGCTCGCCGACGACGGCAAGACCAAGACGTTCAAGGTGGTCGCCCAGGTCACCGGTCCGGCGACCGAGATCCCGGCGATCAGCTTCGCGTACTTCGATCCGAAGGCGCAGAAGTACGCGACGATCGCGAGCCAGCCGATCGCGCTGTCGGTCAAGGGCGGCAACATCGTCGGCGCGCAGGACGTCGTGGTCGGGGCGAAGAAGACCACGAACCAAGTCGAGGACACCTCGTCGCTGGTCAACGCCGACCTCGCGCTGTCGACCACCGCGGCCGCCGAGGACACGCCGCTGGGCGGAACCGTGCTGTGGATCCTCGTCGGGTTGCTCTACGCGGTCCCGCTCGGCATCTTCGGCTTCCGCAGCTGGCAGCTCCGCACCGCCGAATCGCGCGAGGAGGCCGGCGAGGTGCGCTCCGCCCGCAAGGCCGTCGAGACCCTGCTCGACAAGGCAGGGAGCAGCCCGGCGCGGGAGGTCGCGGGCCCGCTCGTCGCCGCGATGCGCGAGCTCGCGCGCGTGCTCGGTCGCGACGTCGACGACAAGGGCCTGCTCGCGAAGATCGAGACCGAGGCGTTCGCGCCCGAAGCGGCCGGCAAGCCCCTCGATGCCGACCTGCGCTCCGATGCCGCGGGGCTGCTGCGCCGCTGGCTCGGCGACGAGCGCAAGTCGCGCGGTCCGGGCAAGGCCGCCGCGGCGGTGCTGATCGTCGGCGCGCTGCTCGGCGAGCAGGCCCACGCCGATTCCCTCGCCGACGGCCGCGCGGCCTACCAGTACGCGATGGAGCAGACCGGCGACGCGACGGCTCGCAAGGCCGCGTTCGCGCGTGCCTCGGCGGCGCTCGGCGATGCGGCGCGCGCCTATCCCGATCGCCCCGAGCTGCTCGCCGACTGGGGCAACGCCGCGCTCGGTGCCGGCGAGGTCGGCCTCGCCACCCTCGCCTACCGTCGCACCCTCGCGCTCGATCCGAGCAACGCGCGCGCGCGTCACAACCTCGCGTGGCTGCGCGGCCGGCTGCCCGAGCGGATGCAGCCGAAGGTCGTCGCCGGTGCCACCGACACGCTGCTGTTCTTCCATCGCTGGCCCCGCGCGCGTCGCCTGATCGTCGGCGCCCTCGCGTTCGCGCTCGCCGTGCTGCTGATCGTCCCGTGGGGCACCCGCAAGCGCCGCGGCGGCTTGCTGGCGCTCAGCATCCTCGCGCTCGTCGTCTGGATCGCGATGCTGGCGTCGGTGATCTTCGAGGACCGGCACGGCGACGATGCCGTGGTGATCGACAGCGTGACCATGCGCGCCGCGGACTCCGCCGGTGCCCCCGCCGCGCTGTCGGAGCCGTTGCCGCGCGGCGTCGAGGTCACCATCCTCGAGCGGCGCGAGCAGTGGACGCGGATCTCGCTGTCGAGTGGGACGAGTGGGTGGGTTCCCGACGGTGCGGTCGAGCGCGTCATCCGCTAGAAAGCGGTAGCTCGCCCCCGGGGTGTCGCTCCACAATGGGCGGATGGGGCTCGATCTCGTGCTGCGGGCATCGTTGGTCTGGAACGGCGAGGTGATGGAGGACCGGGTGCTCGATCGGGCCGGGCCGATCACGATCGGTCCCGCCGGCAAGCCGACGTTCGTGACACCCGACCTCGGCTTGCCCGCCGAGTTCCAGATCGTGCGCCCGGGCGCGCGCGGCTACCTGCTCGTGCTCGCCGCCGGGATGCGTGGCACCGTCTGTCTCGGCGGCGTGCAGCAGGCCGTCCGCGAGCTCGTCGCGGACGAACCGTTTCATGCCGTGGCGCTGCAGGTCGGTGACTGGGGCGTGGTCGAGCTCGACGACCGCTGCAAGCTGTTCTTCCAGTTCGTCCCCCGCGAGGAGCACGCCGTGATCCTGACGCGGCAACAGCTGAACATCGGCGCGATCGGCTTCGGGGTGTTCTCGCTCGTCGGCGCCGCGATCTTCGCGATCAAGGGCCTCGAGGTCGGCGAGGCGCTGGCGCGCTCCGTCGGGCTCACCGCGCTGATCTTCGGCGGGGCGGCGCTCGCGCGCGTGGTGGCGAAGCAGAACGGCGAGTCCCAGGCCTCCCTCGCCTTCTCCATCGTGTTGCACGCGGCGATCCTGTCGTTCACGTTCCACGTCTACTCCGAGCAATCGGCGTACGCGTTCCCCGAGCCGCGCCAGCTGACCGCCGAGTACCTCGTCAGTCGTCCCGCCGAGCCCACGCCGGTGGTCGCGCGCCTGTCGTCGACGCTGCCGGCGCTCGGCGCGCCCGCGACGACCGTGGCGATCGAGGTCCAGGCGCCGCGCGGTGGGACCGATGGTGGAGCCAGCGCGCCTCGCCGGCTGCCGCGCCGCGGTGCCGCACCGCCGTCGCCGTTCGGCGTGCTCGGCAATCCCGACGTGCTCGCGCTCGCGAAGCGCGACGTCAGTGGCGAGATCGGGCGGCTGGCCGGCGTGACCGGGACGGGCGAGCAGCGTGGCGAGGCGGGCCCACCACGGGTCACCCGCGGCGACGATCCTCGGGCTCCGACGACGGCTCATCAACCCAGCCGCGAGATCGCCGTGATCCCGGTCCGCGGTGCCGTCTGCATCGGCGCCGGCTGCTCGGGCGGTACGCCGATCGAGATCGCGCCGCCACCCGCCGGTCCCGCGGATGGACCGCAGCTGACGGCCAAGGAAGTCGACGACACGGTCAAGCGCCGCGCCGGCATCTTCCGCGCCTGCTACCAGCGCCAGGTCAACAAGACGGCCGAGCTCGCCGGCTCGGTCGTGATGAAGTGGCGGATCACCGCGCAGGGCGACGTCGTCAACGTCAAGCGCCAGGGCGGCACGCTGATCAACCAGGAGGTCACCGACTGCCTGACCCTCAACGTCGGCCTCCTCAAGTTCCCCGCGAAGGGCGGCGCCAGCGTGACCTACCCGTTCGTGTTCTCGCTCGGCAGCTAGCGATCCGAGCCCGCCGCGGCGTGCTATCGACGGCCCATGACCGCGGCTGCTCCGTTTCTTCGCGCGGCCCTGGTCGCGCTCGACGAGGCCGGCGATCCGACGGGTGATCGCCAGCTCCTGGTCGACGCGATCGACCAGGCGCAGCCCCTCGTCAGCTTCCACAAGCCCGGCACGGCGAAGAAGGTCGTCGGCTGGGCCGCCACGCAGATGGCGATGAGCGCCGAGGATCCGGGCCGCGCGTACAGCTGGCTGCGCGAGCTGCTGCGCGCGCTGCTCGAGCCGGTCGGTGGCAGGCGTGGCGCCGCGCCGGCACCCGAGGTCGCGATGGCGATGACGCCCGGCGAGCTCGTCGAGACGCTCGCCCCGTCGCCTCGCGTGATCGCGCGCGCGCTCGCGGCGGGGATGAAGCTCGACGTCAAGGCGCTGCTCGCCGACCCCGAGCTGGCGAAGCGGGTGCTCGGCGTGCGCGCCATTCCGCAGGCGTCGATCGGCACCTATGCCAACGCACTCGCGACGACGATCGCCGACCCCGGCCTGGAGGCGGATCGCGAGGCGCTACGGCGCGAGGCGATCGCGATCTGTCAGCCCGCCGCCGACAAGGCGCGCGCGAAGGTGGCGGAGGCGCTGCAGGGATTCGTGACCTCGCGCGAGGGGCGCGTGCGCGCCTCGGCGATCGAAGGCATCCACGCGCTGCGGTTCCAGCTCGACGACGAGGCGCTGGTCGCGGCCCTCCACGATGTCGAACCGGCAGTGCGCGCGGCGGCGGCCCGAACGATCGGTACCGGCCGGCGCGGCTATCTCCCGGCGATCGAGGCGCGCGTCGTCGCGCTGGTCACCGACGACGATGCCGCGGTGCGGCTCGCGGCGCTCGGCGCGATCGTGCGCTTCCCGACGCTGCTGTCACCGGCGCTGCTCGAGCCACTGCGCGAGGCCGGCGCACGCGGCGGCGAGGAAGGCAAGACGGCGATGTTCCTCCTCGGGCGACTCGGCGCGCAGCCGAACACCGCGGTGATCGATCTGTCGGCCATCGACACCGAGCTCCCGGAGCCCGAAGAGCTCCGCGCGTATGTCGTCGCGCCGATCAAGGGCGGGCTCGCCGTCTCCGATCGCGGGACCGGCAAGCAGCTGTTCGTGGTCGAGCGCGCGGACCTGATCGAGTTCATCCCGAGGCGCGCCGAGGTCGCGGTGATCCGCGAGGAGCGGCGACGCGCGTGGCAGTTCGAGCGCTTCCGGATCCCCGACGGGAAGCGCCTCGGCTCGATCGCGATCCCGCTGGCGCTGACGCACGGCATCCCGACGCAGCTCGCGGTCGCCGCCGATCTGGTGACCGTGTGGTGCGATCACGCGGACGCGCCGTATCGCTTTCACCTCAAGCTCGGCGATCCGGACGTCGTACTCGACGACGCGCCGGTCCCCGGTCGACCGCCGAGGTAGGGTCGTTTTGACTCGTTCGTGATCGCCACACGCCGTGAGACGATGCCGGCGATCATGCGCTGGCTCGTCCTCGTCGCTCTCCTCGCCGGTTGCCCGTCACCCAAGCCGGCGCCCACGACGCCCCGCCCACCGTCCGGCGGCGAGCCCACGCAGGCCGAGCCGGTCGCTCCGGGCATCACCGTCACGCGCGTCGAGACGGCGAAGGATCTCCCGGCGGCACCCGCGCCCGGCACGTTCCAGATCCACCTGATCGACGTCGGCACCGGCCTCGCCGTGCTGATCCGCGGCGCCGACTTCGCCCTGCTCTACGACGCCGGCACCAACGACAAGGAGGAGCGCCCGCTGCGCGTCGCCGCGTACCTCGCGGCCACGCTCGGCCCGTCGGGCGATGACTCGTGCGTCGAGGGTGGACCGGCACCGACGAGCCGGGTCGCGATCGATCACGTCGTGCTCAGCCACCCGCACCTCGATCACGCGTCCGCGCTCGATCTGATTGTCCACTGCTACGACATCAAGGGGTTCTGGGACTCGGGCCGGATCAACGAGACGGTGTTCTATCGCGAGCTGCTCTCCGGCATCGGCCGCTCGAAGGGCACCCGGTATCACACCGCCGTCGAGGTCCCGGCCGACAAGCGCGTGCGCGTCAAAGGGCTCGAGGTGACGATCCCCGACTGGGTGCGGTTCTCCGAGGGCGACGCCATCAAGCTCGGCGAGGGCGCGAAGTTCACGATCCTCCACGCCGAGGGCAAGCAGCTCAAGGATCCGAACCAGAACTCGGTGGTGATCGCGGTCGAGCTCGGCGGCACCAAGCTGCTGCTCGTCGGCGACGCCGAGTCCGGGCCGCGCAAGGATCCGAGCGCCGAGGTCGGCGACGTCGAGGCGTTCCTGATCGATCACCACGCGGGCGAGATCCGCGCCGACATCCTCCAGGTCGGCCACCACGGCTCCAAGACGTCGAGCCGGCGCGCGTTCCTCGACGCGGTGAAGCCCTCGCTCGCGCTGGTCTCGTCGGGCCCGAAGATGTACGGCAAGGTCACGCTGCCCGATCAGGAGGTGCTCGACGCGCTGAAGGCCGTCGGCGCGAAGGTCCTGCGCACCGACGAGCGCGACGGCGCTTGCCCGGTCAAGGGCCGGATCGGTGGCGACCGCGGACCCGGAGGGTGCGACTCGTATGTGATCACGGTAGGGTCTCCCGCCGCCCCATGACCACCCGCCTCTATCACGACGACGCCTACCTCCGCCGGTTCGATGCCACCGTCACCGCGATCACCGCGCTGGACGGCAAGACCGCCGTCGTCCTCGACCGCACGGCGTTCTATCCGGAAGCCGGTGGCCAGCTCGGCGATCATGGCACGCTCGGAGGTCTCGCCGTGCGAGACACGCAAGAGCACGAGGGCGCGATCGTCCACGTGATCGACGGCGAGGCGCCGGCGGTCGGGAGCTCGATCACCGGCGAGCTCGACTGGACGCGCCGCCGCCAGCACATGGCGCAGCACACCGCGCAGCACCTGCTGTCGGGCACGTTGCTCGATCGCGCGACGGCCCCGACGGCCTCGGCGCGGCTCGGCGAGTCCGCGCTGACGATCGATGTCGCGCGCGATCGCATCCCCGACGCGGAGCTCGCGGCGGCCGAGGACCTCGCCAACGATCTGATCGACGACGATCTCGCGATCCGCCAGTGGTTCCCCGACGCCGCCGAGCTCGCCGCGATCAAGCTGCGCCGCGATCCGAAGGTGACGGCGGATATCCGCGTGGTCGCGATCGGCGACTTCGACTTCTCGCCGTGCGGCGGCACGCACTGCGCGCGGACCTCGCAGCTCGGCGCGATCCGGATCCAGAGCACCGAGCGCTACAAGGGCATGACGCGCGTGACGTTCACGGCGGCGCGTCGCGGTCGCGCCGATCTGTTCACCCGCGACCAGATCCTGCGCGGGCTCGCGACCCAGTTCTCGTGCGGCCCGGCCGAGGTGTCCGCGGCCGTCGACAAGCTGCGCCGCGATGCCGTCACCGCCGACGCCACGATCACGCAGATGCGCGGCCGGCTGGCGGATGCGCTGCTCGCTGGCTTCACCGGCACCGGTCGCGTGGTCGCCGAGATCCCCGGGGATCCAGAGCTGATGCGCAGCGTCGGCGGCAAGCTCGTCACCGCGGGTCGCGACGCGCTGCTCGCGGTCAGGCTCGACGACGGCATGCAGGTCGTGCTGTTCCGCGCGGCCGGCTCCACGCTCGAGTGCGGTGCGCTGTTCAAGCAGCTGTCCGCGAAGTACGGCGGTCGCGGTGGCGGCAAGGCCGACCGCGCCGAGGGCAAGCTCGCGACGCAGGTCGACTGGCCCGCGGCGATCGCCGAGCTCGTCGGGTAAGGTGGCTCCGTTCAGCTGCCGTGCCGGCTAGTAACAGTTGTTGAGGTGGCCCTCGATCTTGGCCCCCGTGGTGAACGTGTAGCCGACGCACGCATCGCCCTGGTGACCCTCGTAGATCAGGCCGAGCGCTCGATCACAGCGCGAGCACTCGTACGTCCCGTGGATCAGCGTGTCGGCGTGGCGATAGCCGGTGCACGGATCACCAGGCTTCGCGATCACCATCGCCGTTCCCCACCCAGGGTCATCGCAGAGCAGGAGATCGAAGCATCCGGGCTCGTAGTTCCCCGAGCACTTCGTGCCCGGCTTCGAGCACAGCGTGGCGAGGCCCGAGCTCTCCGGTGACTTGCCGCGGCAGCTGCACGACAGCGGCTCCTTCGCGCGGCCGCGACACAACCTGAAGTGCGTCGCGTCCGAGCCGTTGTTCTCGAAGCAGTAGCAGTGCTTCTTCGGTCGGGTGTCGACCTTCGCGACCGGCGGGCGCTTCGGTGCAGCCGGCATGCCGGCGTCGACCGGGACGCTGGTCGCCTGCAGGCGCGCGATCCGCGTGCGCACGACCTCGCGATCGTTCGCCGCGGGTGCGAGCTCGAGGTAACGCGTGAAGGCAGCGGCCGCTTGCGCGGTGTTGCCGACGCGTTCGTAGAGCTCCCCGAGCCGAACCAGCAGATCCGGGGTAGGCGACGTCGCGACGAGATCCGCGTACAGCGCGATCGCGAGCTCGAGCTTGCCCTCGGCATCGGCACGTCTCGCGAGCTCGCGTTGATCGATGCTCGCGTCCACGCGTCCGTCCACGCCGGCGTCGACGACCGGTGACGTGACGACGTCCACCGGCCGCGCTCGGGTCGCGTACACCACGCCGGCGATCAGCCCACCCGCGACGATCATCGCGGCGATCGCCCAGGGCACGCGCGACTGCCGTGGTGGAGGCGCCGCGCTCGGAGCTCTCTCGCGCTTGGTCGCCACCGTCCCCGCCTGTGGTGCGGCGGCGTTCGCGGTGCGCAGCATCCAGCGGTCCGCCGGCTCGCTCGGTCCGGCGAGATCGACCGCCGCGAGCGCGCGCTCGAAGTCGCCCGCGGTGGCGTAGCGATCCTCGCGGCGTCGCGCGACCGCCTTCGCGACCACGTCGACGAGCGCGGTCGGCACGCCGGCGCGCAGGGTGGCCAGCGACGGGATGTCCTGCGTCGCGTGCAGCGCGGCGAGACGCGAGACCGTGTTGGCGTGAAACGGCGGCTCGCCGGCGAGCAGCGCGAACAGGATCAAGCCGACCGCGAACAGATCGCTGCGGCGATCGGGCGCGTCGCCGAGCAGCTGCTCGGGCGACATGTATTGCGGCGTGCCGATCACGGCGCCGGTCTCGGTGACGTCGTCGATCGTCACCGACGTCACCGACTTCGAGATCCCGAAGTCCATGATCTTCGCCACCTCGCCCACCACGATGACGTTCGAGGGCTTGAGGTCGCGATGCACGATCTCCGCGTCATGGATCGCGGCGAGCCCGCGCAAGATCTGACGGACGAGGAGCACGGCGCGCTCGATCTCGAGCTTGCCGTCGTGCGCGAGGATGTGCTGGAGGTCGCGCCCGTCGACAAACTCCATCGCGAGGTAGTCGATGCCGCGATCGTCGCGGCCGACGTCGAGGATGTTGACCACGTTCTCGTGATCGATCTTGCTCGCGACCCGCGCCTCGCGCCGGAAGCGTGCGAGGGCATCGGGATCGTTCGAGCCGAGCAAGAACTTGAGCGCGATCCGCTTGTCGAGCCCGACGTGCGTCGCCTCGTAGACCACGCCCATGCCGCCGCGGGCGATCAGCCGGTGTACGAGATAGCGTCCATCGATCATCCGCCCGACGTAGGGGTCATCCTCGGCGGGCTCGACCACCGCGCCACCGTCGATCGGACAGAAGCTCTGCGTGCCGCGGTAGGCGGCCTGGCAGACCACGCAACGGCGAGCACGTCCGACCGTCTCCACGGAAGGGCGAGTCTACCCGTGGATGCTGTCGGAGAGCTGCCAGATCGGCAGGTACGCGGCGACGTACGTGAAGATCGCCGCGATCAACGTGGCTCCACCGACGGCGAAGATCAGCCACCGCGTCGGCCGCAGCCAGATCGCCATCACGAAGCCGACGCCGAGCAGGATCGGCGCGCCGTAGCTCCACGCGGCACCGAACGCGACGCTGGTCACCGACGGCAGCTTCGCCGACGACCCCATCTGCTGGTACATGCGGATGAAGTCACCGCGCACGACGATCCAGTACAGCAATGGCAGCAGCATGACGCCGCCGATGCCGACGCCGATCCCGTCGACAAAGCCCAGCGGGCGCTTCACAGGCCGGGGATGCCGTCCTTGCCGTCCTTGACCTGCATCGTCGTCGCCTTGAGCTCCTCCGGCGTGATCGGCTGGTAGAAGCCACCGATGTGCGCGGACAGGAACGCCTCCATCACCGCGAAGAACGCGATGTTGTTCTCGGGGCGGCGGAAGCCGTGGCCCTCGTCGGGGAACAACACGTAGCTGACCGGCAGCTTGTGCTTCTTCATCGCGGCGACGATCTGCTCGGACTCGGCCTGCTTGACGCGCGGATCGTTGGCGCCCTGCCCGATCAGCAGCGGGCGCGCGATCTTCGCGACGTGCGTGAGCGGCGACGCCTGGCGGAGGATCGCCTTGCCCTCGTCGGTGTTCGGGTTGCCCATGCGCGTGTGGAACACGGCGACGAACGGCGCCCAGTACGGCGGGATCGATTCGAGGAGCGTCATCAGGTTCGACGGGCCGACGATGTCGACGCCGCACGCGAACACGTCGGGCGTCAGGGTCAGCCCGGCGAGCGTGGCGTAGCCGCCGTAGCTGCCACCCGCGATGCAGATCTTGTCCTTCGGCGCGACGCCCTGCTTGACCGCCCACGCGACCGCGTCGAGCAGGTCATCGTGCATCGCCTTGCCCCACTGGAGGTTGGCCGCGTTGAGGAACTTCTTCCCGAAGCCCGTCGAGCCGCGGTAGTTGACCGACAGCACGGCGTAGCCGCGGTTCGCGAGCTGCTGGTGCACCGGCCGGAAGCCCCAGCTGTCGCGCGCCCACGGGCCGCCATGGACGAGCAGCACCATCGGTGCCGGCGTGTTGGCGTTGCCATCCCCGTCGGGATCCGCCGTCTTCGGCAGCGACAGGTACGAGACCAGCTCGAGCCCGTCGCGCGCCGGGATGGTCACCGTCGACATCTTGACGAGCGGCTGCTCGTACAGCTTCGGCGCCGGCGAGAACAGGAAGGTCGCCTTCTGCGTGCCGCGGTCCCACAGGTAATAGGACGCCTTGCGATCGGACGTGGTCGCGACGACCCACTTCTTGTCGTCGAGCGTGCGCGACGCCAGGCTGACGTCGGCGCCGTCATCGAGCTTGCCGAGCGCGGCGAGATCCTTCTCGATCGACTTGTCGAGGATCCTCCAGGTGACGCGCCCGGGATCGAAGGCGATCGCCTGGATCGTGTGCTTGGTGGGATGGGCGATCACGCTGCCGACGTCGGCCTTCGGGTGCTCGGCGAGCACCTTCTGCTTCTTGGTGGCGAGGTTGACCTCGACGAACGCGGCGGTGTCGCGACCGCGCGACTCCGTGAGATACAGCGACTTGTTGTCGGGCGAGAACCCGGCGATGCTGGTGGTCTCGGCATCCTCGAACGGGATGGTGTCGAACGGCTTCCAGGTCTTGCCGTCGCGCATCACGATCGCGGTGGAGCCGTCCGGGTTCTTCTTGCTGGCGAACCGGACCTGGTTCGCGTTGTCGAGCGTGAAGTCGGCGTAGCCCTCGTCGTTCTGCATCACGATCGTGCGCTTGCCGGTCGCGAGGTCGTACTCGTAGAGATCGAACACCTTCGCGTCGCGATCGTTGATCGTGACCCACACCTTGGTCGGGAACTTGGGATCGAGGTTCGCGATCTCGGCACGCGCGCCCTTCGCGGGCGTCAGGTCGGTGGTCTTGCCGTCGGCGAGATCGACCCGGAACAGGTGGTAGTTCTCGTCGCCGCCGACGTCCTGCTGATAGAGCAGGTGCTTGCCGGTGAACGCCCAGGTGTAGTTAGGGACCGGACGGGTCTTCTCGTCGGTCACGGCCTTGGCCTGGTCGAGCTTGTCGATCGGCGCGACGAACACGTTCATCACGCCGTTGCGCGGCGCCATCCACGACAGCTGCTTGCCGTCGGGCGACACCCGCACGGCGACGCGCTCGGGGTTGCCGAACAGCAGCGCGCGCGGGATCAGATCGGTGCGCGGCTTGCCGACGGCCTTCGCGACCGGGGTGGGCGTCGCTTGATCCGGTGTCGGCAGCGGATCCGGCGTGGGATCGGAAGGAGCGACGGGGACGACTTGCGTCGGCGTTCCGCCGCACGCGACGAGCAGGAGCATTGGGAGCACGCGGTTCATGCCGCGCAGCATGCCGCGTCAGCCGAGCCAGCGCAGCAGGGCGTCGCTGCGATCGTCAGGCAGATCCACGCCGACCTGCCCTTGCGCGTCGTCCGGTCCGTGCCAATCTGATCCGCCCGTACAGACGAGCCCCAGCGAGTCGGCGACGGCGAGCCACCGCGAGCGCTCGCGCGGATCGTAGGTGCCGTGAAATGCCTCGATCCCCTCGAGGCCGCGCGACTTGAAGGTGCGCAGCATCGCGGCCGCGCGCTCGTCGTACATGTGCGGATGCGCGAGCGACAGCGCGGCACCGGCGGCGTTCCCGAGCGTGATCGCATCGGCGAGCGCCAGCGCCTTGTGCGGCACGTCGACCGGGCCACCGTCGAACAGGTGGCGCGAGAACGCGTCCTTGATCGAATTCGCGTGCTTGCCGGCGACCATCAGCTTCGCGAGATCGGGCCGCCCCACCGAGCGACTCTTGGCCTCCTCGAGGAGCTTGGTGATGTCGAGCTTGATGCCGCGCATCTCGAGCTTGGTCGCCATCACCTTGAGGCGGTTGGTGCGCGCCTCGCGGATGCCCTCGAGCTTGCAGGCCAGCACGTCCCAGTCGCCACCGCGGTCGTACGCGAGCACGTGGACGGTGCGCTGCTGGTCGTCCGTGCACGACAGCTCGACCGCGCGGATCGACCGGCCATTCGCCACCGGCACGCCGGAGCCGGCGTCGGTGTCGTGATCGGTGAGCGCGAACACCGCCACCGACCGCTCGGCCGCGCGCGCCGCGACCCGCTCGGGTGGCTCGCTGCCATCGGAGCAGGTGGAATGGCAGTGCAGCTCGAAGCGCATGGGACGTCCTTATACCTGGTAAACTCGTCGACGGATGGCCATCGGGGGTCAGGCAGCACCGGCGCGGCTCGGCCGCTACGAGCTACTGGCTCGCCTCGCGACCGGTGGCATGGGCGAGATCTTCCTCGCCCGGCTCGAGGGTGCGGCGGGGTTCGAGAAGCTGTTCGTGGTCAAGCGGATCCTCCCGCACCTCGCCGACGATGCGCGGTTTCGCGGGATGTTGATCGCCGAGGCGCGGATCGCCTCCAAGCTCTCGCACTCGAACATCTGCCAGGTCTACGAGCTCGGCGAGACCGACGGCCAGCTCTACATCGTGATGGAGTACCTCGAGGGCATCACGCTGCTCCCACTGCTGCGCAAGGCGAGCAAGGAGACCAAGGAGCTCGACTACGGCTTCATCGGTGGCGTGATCCAGCAGGCCGCGGATGCGCTGCACTACGCGCACGAGCTCCGCGATCGCGACCGCGGCAACGAGCACCTCGGGATCGTGCACCGCGACGTCACGCCATCGAACGTGTTCCTCACCGAGTCCGGCGTGGTCAAGGTGCTCGACTTCGGCATCGCGAAGGTCAAGGACGCGTCGTCGAACACGCAGACCGGCACGGTGAAGGGCAAGTACGCGTACATGGCGCCCGAGCAGCTGCGCGGCCAGGCGGTCGATCGCCGCGCCGACGTGTTCGCGCTCGGCATCGTGACGTACGAGATGTTCGCGCTGCGCCGGTTGTTCCAGCGCAAGACGGACTACCTGACGTTCCGCGCGGTGATGGAGCAGCCGATCCCCGACGTGCGGAAGTACCGGCCCGACGTGCCGGACTCCGTCGCCGAGCTGATCGGCAAGGCCCTCGATCGCGAGCCCGACAAGCGGTTCGAGACCTCGCGGCAGTTCGGCACCGCCCTGGTCGATGCGATCGCCGGGACCAAGCGGCCGTGGTCGCAGGGCGAGATCGGCGACTTCGTCCGCGCCAACTTCGCCACCGAGATCAGCAAGCGCAGCGGTCAGGTGGCCTCGGCGATCCATCGCACCAAGCCGAGCGCGCCCGGCATGGGGCGCACGACGATGCCGCTGATCGTCCAGAACGACGAGCTGACCACCGTCGACGACGATGACGACGACGAGTTCCCCGCCGTCGAATCGACGGTGTCGGAGCTGCCTCGCGAGGTGCGCGCGGCGCAGCAGCAGCGCGGCAACACGCCGAGTGATTTCGGAGGCAGCACGCCGCAACCGTTCGGCGCGGACTCGAGCACCAGCGGCTACCAGCTCAAGCCGCTCGAGGCGAAGCGAAGGGAGGGCCGGCGCAGCCTGCTGTGGCCCATCCTCGCGATCGCGATGGTCGGCGTCGCCGCGGCCTCGCTCGTGCTGGTCTGGAAGCAGATGCAGGAGCAACCGCCCGCGGTGGTCAACATCACCAGCGAGCCGTCGCAACCGCCGGCGAGCCCGCCCGTCGTAGAGCCGCCGCCGCCTGCGGTCGGCAGTGACGCCGGGCCTGCAAAGCCTGTCCCGAAGCGCCCGTCGTCCCCGTCGGGCCCGCCGTCTCCGAAGGATGACTGGAAGGCCGCATACAGGGCGGTGGTCGCGGCGAACAACACACGCGTCTCGCAATGTGCCCGCGACCACGGGGTGCCACCGCGCAACGCGAAGATCACCATCAAGGTCTCGGCCGCCGGGCGGTCGAAGTTGATCACGCTCGCACCACCCGACCTCGACGTGTCGCCGCTCGGGGCCTGCATCAAGAACGTGCTGTCGAGCGCGAAGTATCCGACGAACCGCGAAGACGTCGACCTGTCCGTCAATATCAACTAACCAGCTGCGGTCGCGGCGAGCGCTGCCAATCGCGTTCAGGTCGAACGCGTCCTCCGCTACGGCGAAGAGCGGCGCGTCGACGAGCCACCGCATTTCGGGCAAACCAGCGAGCCGTCGTGAAGCTCGAGGTAGCTCTCCGGGATCCGACCGCACGTCGGACACGGCCAGGTGGCCGGCACGTGCTCGACGCGTTGTTCGAGCCGGGCCGGCGGCACGCCCAGATCGAAGTCGGCCGCGGCGCGGATCCTGAACGTCAGTGGATCGCGGGCGACTAGCCAGACGGCGCGATCCCCGTAGCTCCACGCGGGAAACGCGAGCGGCTCCTCGTGGATCGCTGACCGCAGGAAGAACTCGGGAATGCGTCCGGACGGTAGCTCCCAGCCACGTTCACCCGGCGAGGGTGGTGCAGCGGCGAGCAGAAAACTCAGGATCGGCGGCGCGATCTCGAGAAAGTACTCGTCGTGTGACCACGGCCGCCACGCGTATTGCACGACGAAGAACTTCTCGGTCACCCACGCATCGCAGCCCGAGGGCGCTTCGAGCATGTAGCGGAGGGGCATCATGCTCGGAGCGGTGAGTGCGACGCGGCTGCCCGTGAGCACGGCTTCGATCTCTGCGTGGATCGCGCGCAGCTCCTCTGGAGAGTGTTCGGGGATGACCATCGTCATGATGTCTTACGGAGGTAGCCGTTCGCTCGGCGACAGGATCGAGGGCGTCGGCCTCAGGGCGCTTCGAGCAGCTCCTTGTGGTACTCGCCGAGCGCGCGTTCGTAGCCGTCGAACGAGCCCGGCTTCGCGACATCGAGCACGACGCCCAGCATCGCGGCGAGCGCTGCCTTCGGATGCCCCGCCGACAGCAGCGCGAGCGACAGGAACGCATCGAACGGCGGGTAGCCCGGGTCATCGGCGACGGCTTGCGCGAGGATCGCGATGGCGTCGTCGAGCCGACCGACGTTCCGCAGCGTCGAGCCGTAGCCCACCAGGAACCGTCTACGCAGCGGCTCCGGGACGCCGAGCCGATATGCCTCGTCGTAGTGGCGGATCGCCTCGCGCTCGAGGTTGTTGCGATCGTGGCCGTACGCTGCCTCGATCTGCGCGAGCACGTCGAACGGCCGGTCGGCGACGAGCTTCTTCGCCGCCGCGAGATGCGCCTCGTGCTTGCCGGCCTCCCGTAGTGCGCGCACGTCGTCGATCACTTCTTCTTCCTGGCAGCAGGCTGCTTCTTCGCGACCGGCTTCTTCGCGACCGGCTTCTTCACCTTGGGCTTCGGTGGCGGTTCCCACGAGGTCTCGGCGAGCGAGACGATGTGCTCGTACTCGGCCTGCTCGACCGGCTGCACGCTCAACCTGCCCTGCTTGAGCAGCACCATGTTCGCGAGCTTCTTCTCGCCGCGGATCCGCTCGAGCAACACCGGGTTCGGCAGCGTCTTCACGTACTCGACCTCGACGCAGTCCCACCTCGGCTTCTCGCGCGTCGACTTCTCGTCGTAGTACTTGCTCTTCGAGTCGAACTGGGTCTCGTCGATGACGCCGACCTTCGCCACCTTCGCGAGCCCCGCCACACCCGGCGGGTTGCAGCTCGAGTGATAGAACAGCACGGCGTCGCCGACCGTCATGTTCCGCATGTGGAACCGCGCGAACATGCTGCGCACGCCGCTCCAGGGTTCGAGGCGCCGCTTCGCGAGATCCGCGATCGAGAACTCCTCGGGTTCGGTCTTCATCAACCAGTACTTCATGATCTGACCTCGAGCGTGCCGATCGTAAACTCGCTCGACACCGCACGGACTTCATCGGCGAAGCCCGTCAGGTTGACGTTGAACGAGAACCGGGTCTCCGCGTCGAGCGGACGGAAGAAGTCGTCGTAGTGCATCGGCACGATCACCCTCGGGCGCAGCGCGCGCAGGATCCGGCCGGCGTAGTCGCGCGTGAACCGGCGCCCCGAGATCCCGCACAGGAAGATGTCGATGTCGCGATCGACGATCTCGTCCTCGACGAGGTCCGCCGAGCCCTGGTGATAGATCGTGATGCCCGCGACCTCGATCGCGAGGCCCCACACCTGGCCGCAGCAATACGCCTGCGCGGTCAGCCCCTCGACGTGCTCGCACGTCAGCTCGCCCGAGTACGGGATGCCGAGCCCGAGCTGCAGCTTGCTGTGGATGCTCGGGACGAAGTGAAACTTGAACGGCCCGACGTCGTACTCGCGCTTCGGCGCCACCACCACCGCCTGCTCCGCCAGCCCGTGCAGCGCCATCAGCGCGTGCAGGCTCGTCGAGCCGTACACCTTGCAGCCGTGCGCCTTCGCGATCGCCGGCGCATCGAGCGCGTGATCGAAGTGGGTGTGGCCGATCAGCACCGCGTCCGCGCGATCGATGTACGTCGCGATCGCCGCCGGCGATGACGGCACCACCTTCCGCAGCGCCACCGCCGCGAGCGGCATCCGCGTGACGTACGGATCGATCCAGATCACCGTGCCCTGGTACGCCAGCCGGAACCCCGCGGTCCCGAACCACGTCAGCTCGAGCCCCGGCGGTAACTGCTTGCTCCACGCGAGCTGCCGAGCTGTTAGCCGATCGCTCTTATGTTGGCGGCGCGCCGTCGCCAAGTAGGCGAGTCCAGCTCCGATGTGGCGCAGCGGCTCGATCACGGCTGCACTTTACTCCGCTCCCGACTCCCGCGGGTCTCCGGTCGAGGCTACAACCTCGCCATGGCTTTCACCCTCCCCGAACTTCCCTGGGCCAAGGACGCGCTCGCGCCGACCATCTCGCCCGAGACCATCGACTACCACTACGGCAAGCACCACAAGGCGTACGTCGACAACCTCAACAAGTTTGCCGAGGGTACCAAGTACGCGACGATGACTCTCGAGGAGGTCATCAAGGCGTCCTACAACCAGGCCTCCGAGAAGAAGATCTTCAACAACTCGGCGCAGGTCTGGAACCACACCTTCTTCTGGAGCTCGCTCGCCCCCAAGGCCGGCGGGAACCCGACGGGTGCGATCGCCGGTGCGATCGACAAGTCGTTCGGCAGCTTCGCGGACTTCAAGACCAAGTTCTCCGAGGCGGCCATCGGTCAGTTCGGCTCGGGCTGGGCGTGGCTGGTGAAGTCGGCCGACGGGCTCGCGATCGAGACCAGCGCGAACGCCGACACGCCGTTCGCCGCCGGCAAGACGTGCGTCCTGACGCTCGACGTCTGGGAGCACGCCTATTACATCGACTACCGCAACGCGCGCCCGAAGTTCGTCGAGGCGTTCTGGAACCTGGTGAACTGGGACTTCGCGAACAAGAACCTGGGCTGATCCGCCCACGACCGAGGCACGCTCCTGCGCTGTCTCCAACCCTGAAACGGCCCGAGGTGGATAACCTCGAGCCGTTTTGGCGTTGTGGCGAGGTCGATGGGCGAGCCAGCCGATGGGCGAGAACGGTCATCGAGGTGCGAACCAGCGAGCTCGATCGAATCGTCGCGACGCAGCCGGTCGCGCGCATGGTCATCGATCGAGGTGCGAGCCGGCCCCCGCCGCGACACCATCGCCGCTCCAGGTCACCTGAACGCGAGCATCTCGAGCCATCACGACCTATCGCTCGAGATCGTGCGTGCACGTTCCGCACATCCAAACGGCCCTCGTTGAAGCGGTTCCGCATTGGCCACGAGAGGCGGTGACGCTCGGATCCCGTCGCGATCACCGGCGTCACCATCGAGGTGCACCACCGACCGCCGCACCGTTCCATATCACCGGTGCTGAACCGCGAGCCTCCCGGGTGATTCTCTTATTTCGAGAGAGAACGCCAGCGGTGGGTGCGAGCTCGATTGAATCGTCGCGACGCAGCGGGTTGTCGGTTGCGCGCACGATCGATGCACCGGGGTACGAGCCGGACCGAGCTCGGGCGGCGTGAAGGAGCACGTCATCCGCAAGCACGGCCAGTGCAACGCAGCGGGTTGTCGGTCGCGCGCACTACGAGCCGGACCGAGCCCGGTCGTCGATGCGTGAAGTAGCGCGTCATCCGCAAGGATGACGGCCAGCGCCGGATACTCCGTCGACGATGCGGGTGGACTCTCGCCGATGACGAGTGCGACTCGGCGCCCATCGTCAGCGATTGCTCAGCGCTTACGAGCTCGGCCTCGCGGAGAACCGAGCGGGCCCGGCACCTCGTAGACCGAGATCAGGCCATGCCGTTTCCAACCTTCGCGGAGCAACCACGTCCGTGGCCGCCACGTCACCAACGCCCGATAGTTCGAGGGCGGCCGATACAAGATCGGCGATGCCTCGCGCTCCTTCCAGTCCGGGAACGCGATCGCGCTCGAGTACGGATCGACCTTCCAGTCGCGCGCCACAATCCGCTGATTCTCGTCGTGGCGATGCCGTCCAGCCGTCTCTCCTCTAGGAGGACCCGCCGGGGCTCGCGTTTCAGCGCAGGTGCGAACGAGCAGTCCGCGACAGGCCCGGGAGGTCGCACCTCGATGCCGTCACGCGATGCGAGCCTTTTCGGAGCGCGGACTAGCCCGACTTCGGCCGATGGCTCGTCAACCTAGGAATCTTTCTGCCTGCGAAATCAGGTGGCGCCTGCGGCGAACAGACGGATCATCGAGACATGGTCCTCCTCAAGAAGCGGCTCGCGTACCTGCAGCACGACACGCACCTCATCATCGAGGCGTCCGCCGAGTACAACGGCCTGCGCTACTCGCTCGAGCTCGACAACGGCCAGGCCGGTCGGCTCACGGTCGCGGTCACCGAGGACACGGTGCGGCTGCTGGTGAACATCGAGACCACCGGCATCGAGAGGCGCGCGCTCTAGGTACACTTCGCACCATGCGCGAGATCCCGGCGACCGCTCTGATCATCGACATCCGTGACTTCACGCCGACCTATCGCGCGCTCGATGACGCGGGACGTGTCGAGCAGTTCTTCGGCTTCCTCGAGACGTTCCTCGAGGTCAATCGCGCGGCGTGCTGCGAGTCGTTCGACGGCGATCCCGGCGATCGGCTGTATCTCGCGTCGACCGGCGACGGCGTGCTCGCGGTGTTCGAGGGTGCGCCCGGAGAACCGCCGGGTCGCCACGCGGTCCGTGCCTGGCTGGCGGCGCTGAGGCTCGTCGAGCGTCTGCCGGCGCTGTTCACTCCGTTCGGCGACAAGCCGAGCTCGCGCTTCGGGATCGGCATCGAGTCCGGCACCGTGAATCGGATCGGCCCCGGCAAGCTCGCCACGCGCATCGGCCATTGCATCAATCGCGCGGCGCGCCTCGAGCCGATCACCAAGATGTTCCAGGGCACGATGCTCGTGATCGGCGAGCAGACGAATCAGCTGCTCGTCCAGGCGATCGTGGGCACGGACTACGCGGAGCTCCTGGCGACCACGCGCACCGACCGAGAACGCGCGTGGGCGGCGCTGCGCGAGGCGAACGATGCGCTCGGTGTGTTGTGGATCGGCAACCTGATGCTCAAGGGTGTCGAGCGACCGCTCCACGTGTTCCGGGCGTCGCCGCTGCAGCTGTCGACGAATCTCGCGGCGATGATCGAGCGCGGCCGCGCACGGCTGTAGCGTCAGGGCGCGATCGACGTGCGCGCCACTTCGTAGACGTAACGCGCATCGACGACCTCCGACAGCGACCACACCGAGCCGCGCTGCGGATCGAACGCGAGATCCTCCGGCGAGTCGCCCCAGCCAAGCGTGGTGCTCGTGCCACCCTCGCGCGCACGCACCAGCTCGCCGGCGCCCGCCGCGGGTCGACTCGAGGACAGCCACCACACGCCGTCGTTCGAGACCGCGCCCTGGACGTGACTCTCCGCCATCGCGTAGACGGCCTCGGGGATCGTGCGATCGCGCGTGGTGACGACGAGCGCGCCGGATGCGGCGAGCGGCCAGCGATAGAGGCGTCCACCGGTGGAGGTGCTGCTGTACTCGCCGGTGACGAGCGACGGCGGCTGCGAGGTCGCGTCGAACGACACGAACGAGAACACCGGCGCGCACACGCCTTGATCGGTGATCTGCTCGATCTGGGGAATCGCGTACTCGTAGCCGTGCGCGGCGTAGGTGCCGTCGGCGCCGCGGCCGATCAGGTCGTCGATGGTGTCGACGTGGAGGATCCGAGACAGATCGAACACGCGGAACCCGCTCCCCGTCACCGGGATGTAGAGGCGGTCGCCGATCCACGCGAGCCCACCGGCGTGCACCGGCACGCTCTTGAACGACGGCGCGTCGGGTGTGCCCGTCGGTTCGACGAGGAGCGCGAAGCGATAGCGGAGGTTCGCCGGATCGGTGACGTCGACGATCGCGATCCGCACGCCCTTCTCCGCGGTCGAGTCCGGCTCGAGCTCGCGCTCGTAGTACCAGCTGACGAGGACGAGCTTGTGGCCGTCGACGAGGCCGGTCGCGTGGCCATCGAAGCTGCCGGTGATGCCCTGCGGGATCCAGTACGGGACCGAGACGTCACCGGCTTGCCAGCGAAACGCGCTGCGGATGCCCGGCGCGCTGCCCGGCACCTCCCCGGCGGTCACGGCCTCGGCCGTGCGATTCAGATCGGTGGCGAGCTCGGCGATCGTCAGCCGCGGGAGCGGAAACGCATCGATCAACGGCGCGGAGCTCGTCACCGCGGCGCCGAGGGGGAACGCGCAGCGATCGAGGGGCACCAGCCCGCTGCCACGGGTGGGCTCGCCGGCCTCGGGACACACGGCGACCTCGGGACAGGGATCCTCGACGCGCTCGACCGCGGCATCCGCCGACGCGTCGTCGGGCACGGGTTGGTCCGGCGACGACGACGAGCTACAGCCGACGAGGACCAGACCGGCGAGGACTGCCCGGATCATGGGTCGAGCATCGCACGACGGCGGGAGGACTCCGTTCAGAGCACGACGAGATTCGTGCCCTCGAACCATGCCCTGACGGTCTCCTCCGTATGCCAGGTATGGTCGCTGGCGTGCGCGCATCGCGCGTGTCGTGGAAGAACAGATTCTACCCGCACGGGCCATGCCGGACCTTCTCGATTCGGCGCGGCCGACGCCAGCTCTCGTACACTGCCGGCATGGACCTCACCGCCGACAACATCAACCAGCTGCATCGGGGGACGTGGGCCGGCGAGCTCGGGCTCACGCTCGTCACCGCGACGCGTGACGAGGTGGTCGCGACGATCCCGCTGACCGCGAAGCACCGGCAACCCGCCGGCATCGTGCACGGCGGCGTCTACGCGAGCATCGTCGAGACCGTCGCGTCGTGCGGCGCCGCGATCGATGCGCTCGCCCACGGCAAGACCGTCGTCGGGCTCGACAACCAGACCTCGTTCATCCGCGCGACCCGCGAGGGCACGCTGACGGCGACCGGGACGCCGGTGACCCGCGGGCGGCGCACGCAGCTGTGGGACGTGGTGATCCGCGACGACAAGCACCAGATCATCGCGACCGGGCGCGTGCGGCTGCTCGTCGTCGAGCCGGCGACGATATAGTCGCCGCATGAGCTTCAAGACCGAGCTGCACCCCGGCGTCGTCGAAGATCCGGCCCCGGCCTCCGAGGGCTTCGTGCTCAACCACACGATGTTCCGGATCAAGGATCCGGCGGTCACCCTCGCGTTCTACACCAAGGTGTTCGGCATGCGCGTGCTCCGCAAGCTCGACTTCCCCGAGATGAAGTTCTCGCTCTACTTCCTCGCGCGCCTCGGCACCGAGGCCGTGCCCGAGGATCCCGGCGAGCGCACGACGTGGACGTTCTCGCAGCGCGGCATCCTCGAATTCACCCACAACTGGGGCACCGAGGAGCAGGCCGACTTCCGCTACCACGATGGCAACGCGCAGCCGCAGGGCTTCGGCCACATCTGCTTCTCGGTGCCGGATCTCGAGGCCGCGATCCGCTGGCTCGACGACAACCAGGTCAAGCGACCCGAGCAAGGGAAGATGCGCGACGTCGCGTTCATCAAGGATCCCGACGGCTACTGGATCGAGATCATCGAGGCCGCGCGCCTGTCACAGCTCGGCCGCTAGTCGCACGCGGCGACCGGCGGTACCGCGATGGTGCGCAGCCACGTCTCCGCGCAGGCCGACGCGTCGTAGCCGGTGACGGCCTCGATCGTCGCGAGCATGTCCGAGAACCTCGCGGCGCCCAGCACGTGCTGCGCGTAGAACGTGCGCAGCACGGCATCGACCTCGTCGGCGCCGAGCCTGAGCGCGAGTGCGCGATAGAACATGCCGCCGCGGATGTAGACCTCGGTGTTGATCATCGCGATGCCGTCGACCACGCCGCACGACTGCGGCCACACGTGATCGACATCCGGCAACGGCGTCAGCGCCCGCGCGAGGTTCGCGAAGTAGGTGTTGCCGGGCTGGATGACATCGAGCACGCGGCCGGTCAGGTACGTGATCGTGCCCTCGGACAGCACCATGTCTTCCCAGCAGCCGATCCGGATGCCGTCGCCGAACCAGCCGTGCCCGGCCTCGTGGATGTGGGCGTCGCTCGCCCGCAGGCTCGTTTCGTTGATGTGCCAGAACGGGTGGTGCTCCATCCCGCCGAGCACGTAGTCGGGCGCGATGCCGGAGAACTCCCACGACACCGCGACCGTGCCCGCCTTCGGACCGAACTGGTACGGGCCGAGGTTCTGCTCGTACCAGTCGAACGCCTCGACGAGCTGGGTGGTGCCGGCGCGCAGCTTGGGCTCGAGGCTCGGCAGGTACCAGGCGACGATCTCGGTGCCGTGCTGCGTGGTGCCGAGCTGGATCTCCGTCAGGTCCGCGATCGACCACGCGAGCTGGTACGCCGGCGCGTCGGGAAGGCTCGTCGGGTAGACCGCCGTCTTGCCCTCGGGCACGCCCGTGAGCTCGAGCGTGAACGCCGAGCCATCGCTCGGATCCGAGTGACACGGAAAGATGTTCTCGCAGAAGTACGGCCATACCAGCGTGTAGCCGTTGGGCGACACGCCATCGGCGCGGTCGTGCGCGACGTAGGCGTAGTCGATCGAGACGGCGATCGCGTCGGACTCCGGGATCCCGAGATCGAGGAGGCCGTCGTGCTGCCGGGTCTCGATCTCGACGCCGCCGACGGTGACCGCCTCGATCGTCAGGTCACCGATCTCGAGGGTGGCCCCGGGTCCGGTGTCGCCCGCGAACGTGATCACGGCGGTGCCGTGCTGCGCGGTGACGTCGACCACGAGGTCGGTCGACACGATGTCGCGCTGGAGGTTCGCCTTCGCCGGGAAGTCGAACGAGTTATCGCCACATGCCGTCAGACCCAACAACACCCAGAACCGCATGCCCAGCACCCTACTACGGCGCTACGGTGGAGCGATGAGCGAGAGCGGACGCAGTTGCCGCAAGGTCGATCGCCCGGCACCGGCCGAGCTCGAGGTGTCGCTCGTCGACGGTGAGGTCATCGTCGAGCGTCGCGGTCGCCGGGTGACCTTGCGACGTGCGCTCGCCGATCAGGTTCGCCGGGCCCTCGAGGCGGGAGATGACGCCACGGTGCAGCGCCTGCTGCGATGATCCGCACCCAAATGGTTGCCTATCGTGGTCGGCCGTGGCTATATGCAGCCAGGAGGTTGCATATGTCCGACGTCATCGAGAAGGTCGTGGTGCTCAAGGCACCGCTCATCAAGGTGTGGAACGCGATCAGCGACGCGACGCAGCTCGGAGCCTGGTTCGGCGCCGAGTTCGATGCGCCGTTCGAGGCCGGCAAGCCCGTGAAGGGCCGGATCGTGCCGACCCGGATGGATCCCGAGATCGCGAAGTTCCAGGAGCCGCATCGCGGCATGGAGATGACGTGGGAGATCGTCGCGATCGAGAAGCCGACCCGGTTCGCCTACCGCTGGCATCCCGGCCCGGTGGACGCGACGATCGACTACAGCAAGGAGCCGACCACGCTCGTCGAGTTTCGCCTCGAGGAGGTGCCCGGTGGCACCAAGCTGACGATCACCGAGAGCGGCTTCGAACGGATCGATGTCGCACGCCGCGCCGCGGTCAAGCACGGCAACTCCGAGGGCTGGGCGGCTCAGACCCGACTGATCGCGAAGTACGTCGAGTAATGCGGGCGCAGCAAGTCGCACGCGCGGCGCCGGTGTTCGCCGCGCTCGGCGACGAGACCCGGCTCGGGATCGTCGCGAAGCTGTCCACCCAGGGCCCGCAGTCGATCGCACGGTTGACCGAGGGGACGGACGTGACGCGGCAATCGATCACCAAGCACCTCGAGCTGCTGGCCGACGCCGGCCTGGTGACCAGCACGCGTGAAGGGCGCGAGCGGATCTGGTCGGTCGAGCCCCAGCGGCTCGGCGACGCGCAGCGCTACCTCGATCAGATCTCGCAGCAGTGGGATCGCGCGATCGAGCGCCTGCGGCTGCTCGTCGAGGACTAGGTTCACTCGGGGAGCTGACAGCCCGCCGCCGCCAAGCACACCAGCTCGCCCTCGGATCCAACGCATCGCTGGATCATCGTGGTCGGGCACCGCGTCCGCTACTCGGTTCCCGTCGGTGCGGGCCTGATACCGAGCAGCCTCCGCGACCCCTACATTGCGGTCGAGGATCGTGCGGCTGCGCTCGGTGCGACATGCGCGCCGATGGCATCGAGGATCATCCTCTCGAGGTCGACAATCTTTACCGGCTTGGGCAGGAACGAAAACGCCCCCGCCGCGGCCACGTCGGCCATCACGGTCTTGGTGGCCGCACCCGAGACCACCACGGCGATCACCTGCGGAAACCGCTCGCGAATCTGCCGGCACAGGTCGACGCCTGACATCTCGGGCATCTGCACGTCGGTGACGACCACCCGCGAGGGCGAGGCCTCGAGGTGGGCGAGGCACTCGGCGGCAGAACCGACCGTGTCGACCTCGAACCCGCGCCGCCGGAGCATGGAGCCGATCAGGAACCGGGCGTCCTCGTCGTCGTCTACGAGCAACACGGAAGGGAGGCGCTGGGTCATGGACCGAAACGATTGCGCGTCTCGTGCCAGCCACCGAGTGCGCGATGGCGCGCGATCACTGCTTGCTGAGGAAGCAACTACGGTCGGCCGCCGCCGAGCGCACGGTACAACGCGATGCGATTCACCATCGCCGCCTGTTGCACGGTGATCAGCGAGTTCTGCGCGGCATACAGCGCCCGCTGCGAGACCAGCGTGGTGAGGAACTGATCGATGCCCGCCTGGTAGCGCGCCTGCGAGATCTCGAAGCTCTTCTGCGCGGCCTCGACCAGCGCGTGCTGCGCGGAGAGCTGCTCCTCGAGGGTGGCCTTGACGGCGAGCGCATCGGCGACCTCGCGGAACGCGCGCTGGATCGAGCCCTCGTAGGCGGCGATGAACACGCGCTTCTGCGACTCGGTGTACGCGAGGTTCGCCTTGTTCGCGCCGCCGCGGAACAGCGGCATCGCGAGCGACGGGATCAGCGAGTAGACCCAGACCGGGCTGGTGAACAGCGTCTTGAGCGCCGCCGACGCGAGCCCACCGCTCGCGGTCAGCGACAGGTTCGGAAAGAACGCCGCCCGCGCCGCGCCGATGTTCGCATTGGCGGCCATCAGATCGTGCTCGGCCGCCCGGACGTCGGGGCGATCGAGCAGCACCGCGGACGCCACGCCGACGGGAACCTCGGCGAACCAGTCGGCCTTCTCGGGGAGCTCGGCGGGCAGCAGCTCGTCGCCGACCACACCGCCGGCGAGGAGCTCGAGCGCGTTCTTGTCCTGCTGGATCGCGGCGGTCAGCTGCGCGACGTCCGCGCGCGCCTGCTCGTAGACCGTCTTCGCCTGGTAGAAGTCGCTGCGATTCGACGTGCCGCCACCGACGAGCTTGTCGGACAGGTCCATCACCTTCTTGCCGAGCTCCATCGTCTCGGTCGCGATCACGAGCCGCTTGCGATCGGTCGCGAGCGTGACGTACGCGGTGGCGAGCTCGCCGACCAGCGCGACGCGGGCCGCACGCGCGAGCTCGACGGTGGACAGCACCTGCTGCTCCCGCGCGTTGACGAGCGACTTGATCCGGCCGAACACGTCGATCTCCCACGACGCCTGCCCGACGACCTGCCCCGTCGTCGACGTGAACGCCTCGAGCCCGGGGATGCCGGTGACCTGGCGCGCGCGGTTGATCGTCGCCACCGCATCCACCGACGGGTACAGCGCGCCGCGCTGCACGCCGTACAGCGCGCGCGCCGACTCGATGTTCTCGACGGAGCGGCGCAGATCGCGGTTCGCTTTCAGCGCCCCCGTCATCAGCTGGCGCAGTGGCGCGTGCAGCACGAACTGATCGAGCGCCGGCAGGGCAGCGGTGCCGGCCCCACCGGGCAGCTCGGTGCGGATCGGCGCCGCCGGGCGCTCGTACTTCGGCGCCATCGACGTGCAGCTCGCAGCGAGAAAGAGGAAGACGTTGCGCTTCATGGCCGGGGTTCCGTGGTCACGACCGTGGCCTGCGGGACGGTGCGCTTGCCCTTGACGATCCTCCGCACGATCACGAAGAACACCGGCACGAAGAAGATCGCGAGGACGGTGCCGGTGAGCGTGCCGCCGATGATGCCGGAGCCGATCGAGACGCGGCTGTTGGCGCCGGCGCCGGTGGAGATCGCGAGAGGCAACACGCCGGCGATGAACGCGAGCGACGTCATGATGATCGGGCGGAGCCGCAGCTTCGCGCCCGTGATCGCGGCCTCGAGCGCCGTGCTCCCTTTGAGGTAGGCCTCCTCGGCGAACTCGACGATCAGGATCGCGTTCTTCGACGCCAGGCCGATCGTGGTCACCAGCGCGACGCGGAAGTAGACGTCGTTCTCGAGGCCGCGGAGCTTCGCCGCGAGCACGGCGCCGACGATCCCGAGCGGGATCACGAGCAGCACCGAGAACGGCACCGACCAGCTCTCGTAGAGCGCGGCGAGCGCGAGGAAGATCAGCAGGATCGCGATCGCGTACAGCGTCAGCGTCTGCCCGCTCGCGAGCTGCTCCTGATACGACAGGCCACTCCACGCATACGTGGTACCTGGCGGTAGCTTCTCGGAGAGCTTCGCCATCGTGTCCATCGCCGTGCCGGAGCTGACGCCCGGGGCGCCGGCGCCCTGGAGGTTCGACGACGCGAGCCCGTTGTAGCGGGACAGCGTCTCGGCGCCGTACGTCCAGCTCGTCTTCGAGAACGTATCGAACGGCGTCATCTTGCCGGTCATGCCGCGCACGTACCACGACGCGAGATCCTCGGGCTTCGATCGCGACTCGGCCTTGCCCTGCATGAACACGCGCTTGACGCGCCCGCGGTCGATGAAGTCGTTGACGTAGACGCCGCCCCACGCCGCCCCGAGGGTGAACGCGATGTCGTTCGGCGACACGCTCGCCGCCGCGGCCTTCGCTTGATCGATATCGATCTTGAGCTGCGGGGTCTCCGCGAGATCGCCGCGGCGCACGCCGGCGAGCAGCGGCTCCTGGGCGGCGAGTCCGAGCAGCTGATCGCGTGCGGCGGCGAGCCCCGCGCGGTCGGTGCCGGGCGCGGCCTGGAGCTGGAAGTCGAAGCCGGCGCTCTCGCCGAGGCCGTTGATGGGCGGAGGGGTGAGCGCGAAGATCTGCGCCTCGCGCAGTGTCCACAGCATGCCGGTCGCGCGCTGGGTCACCGCCTGCGTGGTGTTGTCTTTGCCTTCACGCTCGCTCCAGTCCTTGAACTCGATGAACGCCATGCCGGCGTTCTGGCCGACGCCGACGAACGAGAAGCCCGCGATCGTGAAGATCGAGCTGACGTTCGCCTTCTCGACCTCGAGGAAGTGCTGCTCGACCTGCTTCGCGACGGCGAGCGTGCGGCTCTGCGACGCGCCCGACGGCAGCGTCCAGATCACCATGCCGATGCCCTGATCCTCCTGCGGCAGGAAGCCGGTCGGGATCCGCACGATCAGGAGGCCCATCACCGCGCAGATCGCCGCGTACGGCACGATCCACTTGACCGGGCCGCGCAGCATCCACGCGATCACGCCACGGTAGCCGTTGGTGACGCGCTCGACGCCGCGGTTGAACAACCCGAACGGGCCCTTGCGCGGCCCGGGGGCGTGCGCCTTGAGCAGCGTCGCGCACAACGCCGGCGTGATCGTCAGCGCGACGAACACCGACAGCAGCATCGACGCGACGATGGTCACCGAGAACTGGCGGTAGATCACGCCGGTCGCGCCGGTGAAGAACGCCATCGGCAGGAACACCGCCGACAGCACGGTGGCGACGCCGAGCAGCGCGCCGGTGATCTCGCGCATCGACTTGATCGTGGCCTCGAGCGGACCGAGGTGCTCCTCGCGCATCAACCGCTCGACGTTCTCGACGACGACGATCGCGTCATCGACGAGCAGCCCGATCGACAGCACCAGCGCGAACATGGTCAGCGTGTTGATCGAGTAGCCGAGCACCTGCAGCACGCAGAACGTGCCGAGGATGACGACCGGCACTGCGATCACCGGGATCAGCGTGGCGCGCCAGCTCTGCAGGAAGATGAACATCACGAGGACGACGAGCAGGATCGCCTCGATCAGCGTCTTGACGACCTCCTCGATCGAGATGCGAATGAACGTGGTCGAATCGAACGGGTACGACACCTTCCAGCCCGGCTGCATCGTGCGCTCGAGCTTCGCGACCACGTCCTTGACGTCATCGGCGACCTGCAGCGCGTTGGCACCGGGCGCGAGCATGACGGCGAGGCCCGACGCCGGGTGTCCGTTGAGGCGCGTGTTGATGTCGTACGACTCGCTGCCGAGCTCGACGGTGGCGACGTCCTGCAGCAGCACGCGACCACCTGCGGCGTCGGACTTGACGATGATCTCCTTGAACTGCTGCGCGGTCTGCAGCTTGCTCTGCGCGGTCACCGTGGCGTTGAGCTGCTGGCCCTCGGGCGCCGGCATCGCGCCGATCTTGCCGGCGGAGACCTGGACGTTCTGCGCCGCGATCGCCGCCTGGACGTCCGACGGCATCAGCTGGAACGACTGCAGCTTCGCGGGATCGAGCCAGATCCGCATCGCGTAGCCCGAGCCGAACACCTGGATCGCGCCGACGCCGTCGATCCGTGCGATCGGATCCTGCAGCGTGCTCGATAGGTAGTCGGCGATGTCGCTCTCCTTCGCCTTGTCGGTGGTGTCGTAGACCGCGACGATCGTGAGGAAGTTCGACTGCGACTTGCTGACGACGATGCCCTGCTGCTGCACCGACGGCGGCAGGCGCGGCACGGCCTGCTGCACCTTGTTCTGGACCTGGACCTGCGCGACATCGGGATCGGTGCCCTGCGCGAACGTCACGTTGATGCTCGCCTGCCCGGCGGAGCTCGACGAGCTCGAGAAGTACAGCAGGCCGTCGATGCCGGTGAGTTGCTGCTCGAGCACCTGGGTGACGCTGTTCTCGACCGTCTCGGCGGACGCGCCGGTGTAGCCGGCGTTGATGTTGACGCTCGGTGGCGCCACATCGGGATACTGCGCGACGGGCAGCGTGCGGATCGCCGCCACGCCCGCGAGCATGATGGCGATCGAGATGACCCACGCGAAGACGGGTCGGTGCGCGAAGAAGCTGGCGATCACTTTGCGCTACCCGCGGCAGCACCCGCCGCACTACCACTACCGGCACTACCGGCACTACCGGCACTACCGGCACTACCGGCACTACCGGCACCCGCCCAGGGGACCTCGCTCGGCTTCACGGGCATGCCCGGGCCGATCTTGTTGAGCCCCTCGACGATCACCTTGTCACCGGCCACCAGGCCCTGGGTGACGAGCCACTTGTCGCCGATCGCGCGGTCGGCCTTGAGCGGCCGCAGCTCGGCCTTGCCGTCCTTGGACACCACCATCGCGACGGCCTCGCCCTTCGCATCGCGCGTCACGCCCTGTTGCGGCACCAGGATGGCGGCCTGGTTGATCGCCTGATCGAGCACCGCGCGCACGTACATGCCGGGCAGCAGCGTGTCGTCGGGGTTGGGGAACTTCGCGCGCAGCGTGACCATGCCGCTCGCCGGATCGACCGAGACCTCGGCGAACTCGAGCACGCCGTCGCGCGCGTACATCGAGCCGTCGCCGAGCCGCAGCTTGACCTTGGTGCTGCCGGCCTTGAGCGCGCCGGTGCCGAGCTGCTCGCGCAGCCTCAAGCGATCCTCGCTCGACTGCGTGAGATCGACGAAGATCGGATCGAGCGAGCGAATCGTCGACAGCGGCTCGGGCTGCCCCGCGGTGACCAGCGCACCCGCCGTCACCGACGACTTCCCGATCCGGCCGGTGATCGGCGCCTTGATCTGCGAGTAGTCGAGGTTGATCCGCGAGGCCTCGAGTGCGGCCTGGCGCTGCGCCACACCCGCTGTCGCGAGCTCGACGGCAGCGCGCGCGTCGTCGGCTTCCTGCTTCGACACGCCCTCGATCTTCGCGAGCGCGACGTAGCGATCGTTCTTGGTCTTGGCCGCGGAGAGCTGCGCCTTCGCGGCGCCGAGATCCGCCGTCGCCTGCGCGTAGCTCGCGCGATACATCGCCGGATCGATCTGGTAGAGGACCTGGCCCTGCTTGACGAGCGCGCCCTCTTCGAACGTGCGCGCCTTGATGATGCCGGTGACCTGCGGCCGCAGATCGGCGACCAGCGAGGCGGTGGTGCGGCCTGCGAGCTCGGCCTGCAGTGTCACCTGCTCGAGCTTGACGGTGACCACGCCGACGTCGGCCGGAGGCATCTCACCCTGCGGTGGCGGAGCGGCGGTGTCGGCGTTCTTGCACCCGACCAGCACGACGAGCAGCAACCCAACACGCGGTGTCATAGCGGCAGTCGTGTAGCACTCGATCGGGCGTGTCGCAGGTGTCGCAAGTGCAAAGTTCTACGAGCTTCACGCTCGTTCAAGACGAAGTCGCGGGTAGCCCGCGTAGGTGTACTTGCCGGTGATCTCGCCGGCGTGATCGAGGTGAAAGATGTCGATGCCCTGCCACTTGATCCGCGTGCCGTATCTCAGCCGCACACCCAGCCGGAGCAGGGTCGACGTCGCGCGACCGTGCTCACCCGCGAGGTCGTGATCAGGCCGATCATGGAGCTCCTCGATCAGCTGAACGCGCCCGCGAACGGCGGAGCGAGCGCCGCCCGGATCGCAGCGGCCACGATGGCTCGTTCCATCGCCGGGCCGTCCGCGAACGCGCGGCCTCGAGATCGTTGCGCGCGTCGATGAACGCGGCGAGGCGCGCGCGCGTACTGCACATCGTGTGCAACCGCCGAGGACAACAGACCATATCGCCGCGAGCGCGGAGCCCTCGCTCCCATGGAAACCCGAGTGGTCAGCGCACAACGACTGGGGTTTTTCGCGCGGTGATTGGTGTCGTGATTGCACCGAGTCGGGACATGCGCCTGGCTCTCCTCGTCGCCTTCGTTGGTTCCCTGGTGTTCGCCCCCGCCGCGGTCGAAGCGCGACCGGGCAAGACCACCTCCGCGAGCAAGCAGAAGGCGTCGAAGAAGGCGAAGGCGAAGCCGGTGAAGAAGGCGACCAAGAAGAAGGTCGTCGAGGAAGACGCGCCGACGATCGAGGAAGACACCAAGCCGGTGGCCGCGAAAGCCGAGACGCATCGGACCGGTGCCTCGGTCGCGCAGGCCTCGGATGACGAGGTGCCGCGAAACGAGCCCGGCAAGAAGCGCCGGTAGCACCTGTACCGCGTGTTCGCCGGGTTACAGTCCTTGCGGCACGGATGCGAGTGAGTCGACGGACGTGGATCAAGGGTGCCGTGATCGGCGTGCTGATCGGCGTCGTGTTCCTGGTGACGATGGCGCTCAGCGAGAGCCCGCCACCGAGCAAGATCACGATCGCGGGTGGCCAGATCGACAGCTCGTACGACCGCGCGTCGCGCGACCTCGCCGCGCTCGTCGAGGCCCATCACGGTCCGAAGGTGGCGGTGATCAACACCGCCGGGTCGGTCGAGAACCTCAAGCGGATCGCCGCCGGCGAGGTCGACGCGGCCCTGCTCCAGACCGGCATCGTCACCGAGCTCGCCGCGACGATCGAGAGCTCCGACCTGCGCGCGGTCGCGAAGCTGTACAGCGAACCACTCTGGGTGTTCTACCGCGGCGATCGCGAGATCACGCAGCTCACCCAGTTCAAGCCCGAGGGCGGTAAGAAGAAGCGCATCTACATCGGCTTCGAAGGCTCCGGCACGCAGCTGGTCTCGACCGAGCTGTTGCGCGTCAACGGCGTCACCGCGGCCAACGCCGAGCTGGTGTTGCTCGACATGAAGGCGATGTTCGAGCAGCTCGCGGCCGGCCAGCTCGATGCCGCGTTCATCATCACCGCGCCCGACTCCAAGGCGGTGGGCACGCTGCTGCGCATCCCCGGCGTGCGACCGATGAGCTTCGCGAATCATCGCGCCTACGCGCGCCGGTTCCCGTATCTGACGGCGGTCGAGCTCGACCAGGGCACGATCTCGTTCGAGGACAACCTCCCCGCGCAGCCCCTCCATCTGCTCGCGCCGTCGGCGATGTTGATCGTGCGGGAAGATACCCACGCGCGCGTCGTCGAGAAGCTGACCAAGGCGGCGGTCACCCGGTTCTCGAGCAGCAACCTGATCGACTCCGCCGGCGAGTTCCCGAGCGCGGTCGGCCTCGAGCTCGCGCAGGATCGCGCGGCCGAGCACTACATGACGACGGGCGAGACCTGGGGCAGTCGCAACCTGCCGTTCTGGCTGCTCTCGCTCCTCAACACGCTCAAGCTCGCGCTGATCCCGCTGCTCGCCGTGCTGGTGCCCGCGCTCCGCATCATGCCGATCGTGCTCGGCTGGCGAACGATGCGGCGGGTGCGGCGCACGTATGCCGCGCTCCGCGCGATCGAGGACAAGCTCCTCACGGCGACGGATCGCGCCGTGGTCACCGCCGTGCTCGCGGGGATCGAGGATCTGGTCGCGCAGGTCACCGCGCTCGCGCGCACGCTCGCACCCCGCTATCACCACGCGATCTACGACTTCCGCCTGCACGCAGGGCTGGTCCGCCAGGACGCGCTCGAGCGGCTCGCAAAACTGTCTGTAACGGAGGGGCCCACGGCTGGCTCCATTGCACATGACGGCTGAGCCTGCCCGCCACGACCCCGATGACACCTCGCTGGTCGAACGCGCCCGCACCGGCGACCGCGACGCGTTCGAACAGCTCGTCCGCCGCCACAACCAGCGGCTGTTTCGCGCCGCGCGTGCGGTGGTGCACGCCGACAGCGAGGCCGAGGACGCGCTGCAACAGGCCTGGCTCGCCATCTATCGCGCGCTGCCCGGGTTTCGCGGGGACGCCGCGTTCGCGACCTGGGCGACGCGGATCACCGTGCACGCGGCGATTCGCGTGGTGCGCAAGCGACCCGAGATCATCGAGGTCACCGACGAGACCAGCGCGGGCCCCGACGTCGAGCTCGAGCGTGCCGAGGTCGGGCGCCTGCTCGAGACGTGTCTCGCCCAGCTGCCGCAGGGCAATCGCGAGGTCATGGTGCTGCGCGACGTGCTCGAGCTCGACACCGCGGAGACCGCCGCGTGCCTCGGGATCTCCGAGGAGGCCGTCCGCGTCCGGTTGCATCGCGCGCGCGGTGCGGTCGCGACGGCATTCACCGCGTCGTACGACGCCGTGTATCGCTTCGATGGCGCGCGCTGCGATCGAATCACGGCGGCCGTGATGGCCTCGCTGTAACGCGGTGAGGGTGGTCCGGCTCTATCGGGCATGAACCACCTCTCGTTCGTCTTGATGTGCGGCCTCGCCGCGTGCGCCACCGCCTCGGCCGATGACAAGAAGCCCTCGCCCGTCGACGCGCAGATCGCCGAGGGTAAGAAGCTCTACGTCGCGAAGTGCGCGAGCTGTCACGGCAACGCCGGTGAGGGCAAGAAGGACGCGCCGCCGGTCGTCGGCAAGGACGCGTTCCCGCTCGATCCGCGCCCGAAGGCGAAGCGCGACGTCAAGTTCCACACCGCCGCCGACGTGTTCGCGTGGGCGACCAAGAACATGCCGCCGAAGAAGGCCGGCAAGCCGGCGGAGGTGCTGACCACCGCGCAATACCTCGCGATCTTCGCGTTCGATCTGACGGCGAACGGGATCAAGCTCGACAAGCCGCTCGATGGAGCGGCGGCGGCAAAGATCGTCCTCCACGAGTAAACGACCGGCAGAGTCGGTTCGGCCGGACCACCAACCCTCGCGCATCGGGTCCGATAGCGCGATGACGACCTGGGCTCGGTGTGCACTCCTCGCGATGGTCTCCGCCTGTCAGTACGGCCAGTACTGCGAGGGCGACTGGGCCGCGGTGCCGGCGGAGACAACGCCGTCGCCGCGGCAAGCGCGCGTGGTCGCGCAGGTGCTCCCCGTCGAGACCAACGCCGTCGATATCCTGTTCGTGATCGACGACTCCGGCTCGATGAAGGATCAGCAGGAACAGCTCGGCATCTGGTCGAAGGAGATGTTCTCCGTCCTGTCGGGGAAGGGCGCGCTGCCCGATCTCCACATCGGCGTGACGTCGTCGAGCGTCGCGATCCCCGGGCTCGAAGGGTGCGCGACCGGCTTCGGCGGCAACCTATCCAAGGGCCTCGCCGAGCTCGAGGGGGCGTACCTCAGTGACGTCGCGAGTCCCGAGGGCCGCGTCCGCAACTACAAGGGCTCGCTGACCGACGCGTTCGCGAAGATGGCGCGCGTCGGCGATGGCGGGTGCGGCTACGAGCAACCGTTCAAGGCCGCGCGACTGGCGCTGTCGACGCCGGGATTCCTCCGAGACGATGCGCTGCTGCTCGTGGTGTTCGTCACCGACGAGGATGACTGCTCGTCGATCGGCGGTGCGCTGTTCGGCGATCTCTACGCCGACGCGTGCTCCGATCTCGGCCCGATCACCAGCTACCGCTGCTTCGAGCACGGCGTGCAGTGCGCCGACGGCAAGGGCAGCCGCGAGTTCGGCGAGCGCACCAACTGTCGGCCCGACGAGACCTCGCCGTACGTCGAGTCGGTCGCGGCGTATGCGCAGTACCTCAAGAAGCTCAAGCCGCACCCGGCGCAGACGATCGTCGCCGGCATCTACGGCAAGCCGAACGGCGTGTTCGCGATCCCCGACGAGAAGGTCGAGCGCTCGAGGGGCTATCAGACCCCGCGGCTCGCCGATGTCTGTGGTGGGATGGGAGCGGAAGGCACCGGCGCCACCCCCGCGATCCGGATGAACGCGCTGCTGGCCGAGTTCGGTGGGCGCGCGAGCCAGAGCTCGATCTGCGAGCGCGAGCTGTCGTGGGCGATGCGCGATGCCGGCCTGGTGACGCGCAGCGCGGCGACGCGCAGCCGTTGCCTGCGGGGGCCTCTCGTCGATGATGATCGATCTGCCGAGGGCATCCAGCCGAGCTGTCGCGTCGAGGCGACCACCAACACCGGCACGTCGCGCGAGATCCGGCGTGCGGTCCCGTTCACGCTCGCGGCCGACCCGGCCTGTCCGGACACGCAGCTCGCGGTGCGTGCCGTCGATCTCCGCGGCGAGACACTGACGGTCACCTGCGACGTCGACGTGACGCGCTGACGACCCGCGGATCGGAAGGAGTCGACGAACCGAGGAACGTCGGTCAGTCGGCCCGCGCGGCGACGCTCAGGGCGATGATCCCGGGCACGACATCCTGCCCGCCCCCGACATTTTCGATCGATCCGGAGGGAAGCGGCGACACCGAGCCGTGCTTGACCGGGCAGAAGAAGCCGGCCGGGACGTCGTCGCTGCGGAAGGTCGGATAGTAGAAGCGGCGGATCCCGTTCTCGTAGACCACCTCGCCGGCCTTGACCCAGCCGTAAGACTCTTCGGGCGAGCTGATCGCCATCGAGACGTCGTGCGCCGCCGCCTTCGCGGAGAACGTCACGAGGTCCGGCGACGTGTGCTTCCACATCCCGTAGTACGGGTTGAACGTCGTCGGGATCAGCGCGAGATCGTCCGGCGAGTCGTAGACCGCGTAGAGCTCGTACTCGTCGTCGACGCGGATGATGCTCGGCTGCGAGGCGCCGACCAGCACCGGATTGGTCGCGGTCATCTGCAGGCGCGGCGAGGCGAGCGAGGTGATCGTCGCACCGGAGACGCCGAAGGCCAGAAACGTCTCGCGATCCGCTTCGCTCGCGAGCGAGCTGAACAGCAGGTGATACGTGGTGCCGTCGAACGCGATCTCCGGATCGGCGACCACGCCATCGACCGCACCGACGGAGGCCGGGAACACGTCCCGTGCGAGCAGCATCAGCCCTTCGACCTTGCGGAACCCCGACGTCGCGACCGGGTACGGCGACTCGGCGGCGGGCATCCGCGTGAAGTGCTTGCCGTCGGCGCTGAACGCGGCGCCGATCTGGTACCAGGTGAACGCGAGCGCCGGCGTGAACGGATAGTCGACGTCGTTGCCGCCGGCGTAGAACATCACGTAGCGACGGTCAGGCGGGTTCGACGGCACCTTGATCACCGTCGGCGTCTCGACCTTGCTGTTGTCCCAGTTCGTCGGATCGTCGCCCGAGCGCAACGCCGGCTCGAGCTGGACGTCCCACGCGATGCCGTCCTGGCTCTCGGCGTACATGATGTGGACCTGCGTCTCCGCGGCGGTCGGCGTCAGCGCGCTGCCCGACGACCACCACGCCTTCCACAGCCGATCGTCGGCGTCCCAGATCACGTTCGGATCGCCGGTCGAGAGCTCGAGGTTGCCATCGGCGAACGTGCGACCGGGACGGACGATCGCGTTGCCGTCGCAGCGGGTCCACGCGCTGGTCAACGTCGGACCGCAGGGAAACGGCGGCGGGAGGAGGCTCGCGTCGGCTTCGGCATCCGCCGGTGCATCGGGGCCGGCGTCGTCGGTGACCGGGCTGTCACTTCCACAGGCGGCGACGAGCACTGCGATCGCGATGGCCCTCATCATCCGCGATCGTCGCAAGCCCTGCGCCACCCCACAACTCGAGGTTTCGCACGGTTGGGGCGTCGCGATTCGCGGCACGTGTGGGGTTTCACCTTAGAGCGCGAAGGCTCGGGCGAACGCGACGAACTCGGGCTCGGCCCGGTACGGATCGAACTCGAACACGGTGAGCGTCATCGGGAGCCACGGGTCGTGGGCGGCGACACCGCGTGCGAGGGCGGCGTACATGCGCTTGCGATCACCGACGATCGCCGCGACGAACGCATCCACGAAGGGGGCGTCGGTCGCGAGGGTCGTCCCGATCTCGGCATCGAGTCGTGCGACCGCAGCGCGATCGCCACGCTTCGCGGCAACCCACAGCTCCTGCGCCTTCAGGATCATCGTCATGCCCGGCACCTGCATCATCGGATCGGCCTTGATCGCGGCGATGCCCTCCTCGAACTTGCCGAGCTTGACCAGGGCGTAGCCTCGGCCATACGACACCCACGGCTGGTTCGGATCGCGAGCCATCGTGTGATCGGCGGCGGCGACGGCCTCGGCAAACCGCCCGGCCGCGTACAGCGTGCGCGCGCGGATCTTGTGCACGGCGGAGATCAGCGGATCGAGCTGTTCGGCGAGCCGCAGCTCGGAGAGTGCCTCGTCGTAGCGGTGCGAGAAGCCGAGCACCTCGGCGAGCCACTGGTGCGCGTTGGCGTTATCGGGATCGAGCGCGATCGCCTTGCGGTAGGCGCGCTCGGCCTCGGTGAAGTTCCAGTCGGCCTCGACGAGATAGTTGCCGCGCGCCGCCTGGACCTCGGAGGTCTCGGGGGCGAGCGAGAGCGCGCGATCGAGTGCGGCCTTCGCGCGGGTGTACGCCTCGGCGCGCGGCGTGGGGCCCATCCACGGCAACAGCAGCTGCGCATCGACCAGGCCGACCCACGCCGACGCGTAGTCGGGCTCGAGGCGAAGCGCCTCCTCGAAGTAGTGGATCGCCTTGGTCAGGCTCTCGTGATCGCGGCGATACCAGTAGTCGCGACCGGTGCGGTACGCGCGAAACGCCGCCGGCTTGCGCGCCGCGGTGGCGGCGGGACGAGGTGCCCCGATCGCGACGGTGAGATCGAGGATCGCGAGCGCGCACACGCTCTCGAGCTCGCTCTCGGGGCGCGCGTAGCTCTGCGACCAGCTGACGGTCTGATCGGCCGCGATCAGCTCGAACGCGAGCTTCACGCGATCACCGCTCCGCTCGAGCCGCGCGAGCAGCAGCTGATCGGCGCCGAGCGTCTTCGCCATCCCGGCGAGCTCGCCGCGGGGCTTGCCGCGCAGGCTGGTCACCGATGCGCGCGCGATCACGCGAACCCCGGACCGGCCGGCGAGCCGACCGATCAGCTCGTCGGTGACCATGTCGGAGAGCGCGGCGAGCTCCCCCGGCATGGTGTCGTCGCGCGGGAGCACCGCGATCCGGACGACGTCCGCCGGGGGTGTGGCGGCCACCGCGGGCTCGCCGCCGCGTGTCAGCGCGTAGATCACGACGCCGAGGACGATCGCGAGCACGGCGACGACGGCGAGCCACGGTCGCCTCGGCTTCGGCAGCGTGCGCACCGTGGCGATCTTCGGCGGCGTGGTGGGCTCGCCTCGACACATCCGCTCGAACGCCTCGGCCTGGTCGGTCGCGGAGGTGAACCGATCCTCGCGCTCGCGCGCGCATGCCTGCGCGAACCACGCGTCGAAGCCGTCGGGGACGCTCGCGTGGTGCGACGGCACCGGCTGCGGCCACGCGCAGATCTGGAGCACCAGCTCGCCGAGCGCATCGGCGTCGAACGGCCGCTGGCCGACGAGGCACTCGTACGCGATCACGCCGAGCGCCCAGCGATCGCTCGCGGAGTCGACATCGCGATTGCCCTGCGCTTGCTCCGGGCTCATGTACGCCGGCGTGCCGAGCACCGCGCCGCTCGCGGTGGTGACCGACGGTGTGGGACTCGCGACCTTCGCGATCCCGAAATCGAGCACCTTCACGGTGCCGCGCTCGTCGATCCATACGTTGTCGGGCTTGAGATCGCGATGCACGATGTTCGCGGCATGGGCGGCGGTCAACGCGCGTGCGATGCCCGCGATGATCGACGCGGTCGTCACCGGGTCGAGCGTGCGGTCGCGCTCGAGCCGCGCGCGCAGCGTCTCGCCCTCGAGCAGCTCCATGACGAGGTAGGGCTGCTCTTCGAAGATCCCGAAATCGGTGACCTGCACGACGTTCGGGTGCTTGAGCTGCGCCGCCGCCCTCGCCTCCTGCAAGAAGCGCTCGCGCTCGATCTCGGGACCACGTCCCGAACCCTGTGTGTCGTCGGAATCGAGGACCTTGATGGCGACGCTGGTACCGAGGTGGATGTGGGTCGCCGAGAACACGCGACCCATCCCGCCGCGCGACAGCTCGCGACCGAGACGGTACCGGCCGTCGATGACCCCGTCGGACCGCGCCAACACGGTTCCACGATACTCTAGGAAGGCCTGCCGTGCCCGATCCCAAGCTCACGCCTCGCAAAGAGCCTCGCCAGCCCCGGGCGCGTGCCACTGTCGATGCGCTGGTGATCGCAGCGGAACAGCTGACCCGCGAGCTCGGGGTCGAGGCCTGGACGACCAACCACGTCGCCGAGCGCGCCGGCGCCAGCATCGGCTCGCTGTATCAGTATTTTCCGAGCAAGGAATCCCTGCTGGTCGCGCTCTACCTGCACCGGCGTGCGACCTACCGCGAGCTCCTCGCCACCGCGCTGGCCTCGGTCGCCAAGCATGGAACCCCCCGCGAGATCGCCGCCGCGATCCTCAAGGCGTGGTTCGAGGGCGAGGCCCCGGCGATCGACTGGGCATTCGATCACGCGCTGCGGGCCCACCTGGTCGCCACCAACGCCGAGCGCAAGCTGCTCGCCTCCGACAAGGAGCTCGGCAACGTGTTCGGGCAGGTGCTCGAGCGCCGCGACTGGGCGACCAAGGCCGAGGCCGCCGCGCGCGGCGCCTTGGTGCTCGCGACGATCGAACGCTTGCTCGTCGGTCACGCCCGCGATCCGATGCTGCGACCGACCGCGATCGAGATCCTCGCGGCGTGCCTAGCGACGACGCCGCCGTAGCTCGCCGATCACGATGCCGATCGCGAACAGCCCGTCGAGCAGGGCCGCGGCCTTCACCGGTATGCTGGCTTCCGCGTAGGCGTCGGCGCGAAACGCCTCGCGACTGACGGGGTTGACGACGGCCTCGAGCGCACGGTTCGTGATCGACCTGGCGGTCAGGGTGCCGTACAGGCCGATCGCGAGGATCAGGGCGAGGAGCCCGGTCGAGATCCACGCCGACCACGCGCGAGCCAGCACGACGTGGAGGATGACCATCACGAGCGTCGGAAGCACCAGCGCGACGAGCAGCAACAAGGTCGGCCCGCCCTGCTGGATCAGCTCCGTCATCCCGGCAGCTTACAGCGGGAATGATCGGCGAAGGCCGCGTGTCATCCTCGAGTGGAGTTGCTCGACCCGATCCTTCGCCGTCGCCTCGGCCAGGCCCTGGTCGGCTTCACCGTCCTGACCGCGCTGCTGGTCACGCTGTACCCGTTTCGGTTCAGCGCCGAGGTCGCGAGCCTGGCGCGCGTCGACTGGCGGATCTACTACCCGCGCCACAACGACCGGGATCTGGTGCTCAACCTGCTCATGCTCGTGCCGCTCGGCGCCGGGCTCGGGATGATGCGCACCGGGATCTCGATCCGCCGGCTCGCACTCGAGGCCGCGGCGATCGGGTTCGGGTTGTCGCTGGGCATCGAGACGCTGCAGATCTTCGAGCGCGCGCGGTTCCCGCAGCTCGCCGATGTCTGGCGCAACGGGCTCGGGTGCGTGGTCGGGGCCGTCGCGGTCGGGCTGGTCACGCGCGCGCGAGCGCTTCCCGCGCGGTGATCGATCACGCCGCGCCGGCCAGCGCGAGCACCTCGTCGAGCGACCACTGATCATCGGCGTGCTTGCCATAGTGAGCCGCCACGATCACTCCGGTCGAGTCGATCAGGAACTCGGCGGGGAGCCCGGTCTGCTGACTGCCTCCCGCGAACGGGTTCGACGGGGCGCTCACGAGTCCGCGAAGCGCCGACCACATCACCTTCGGATGCACGATCGCGAGCGCGGATCGCTCGACACCGAAGTGTCGATACCAATGGCGCTCGGGGTCGGGCACCGTCGGAAACGGTAACGCGCCCTGATAGGGCCGCATGAGCTCTGCCGGCGAATGGAAGAATGCGACGGTCCGTACTCCGGCATCCTCGAGGCGGGCCTGGCCTTCCGCGAAGCGCCGCAGGTGCAGGTTGCACACCGGGCACCCCGCGAATCGGCGGAACTGCAGGTGCACGTGCGCTGGGCCGGGGACGAGCACGGTGCCGTGCGCCAACGTCGAGAGTCGGATGGGGTCCAGGCGGTCGCCGACGGATCGGCGCGGGTGGGTTTCGGGGTCGGTCATGCACCGAGGTTGCGGAACGAGTCGTCATGCGTCCAATCGATGCTCCTCATTCGAGGCATGGTACGTTTCGATGACTGTGCAACCCGCGGTAGATCCCGGCCAGCTCGTTGCGTTGAACATCCTGCTCGAGGAGGGCAACGTGACTCGGGCCGCGCACCGACTCGGCATCACGCAATCGTCGATGAGCCATCGGCTCGCGCAGCTCCGGCGCGCGCTCGGCGACCCGTTGTTCGTGCGGGTCGGTGCTTCGCTGGTGCCGACGCCACGTGCCCTCGCGATGGCACAACCCCTCGCAGCCGCGTTGCGCGCGCTCGCGGCATCGGTCGCACCACCACCGCGCTTCGACCCGTTGAAGGACCACTTCGTCCTGGGCATCGCGATGCCGGATCTCCTCGCAGCGTTGGCACCTCGGCTCGTGGCCACCCTCGTCGCCGAAGCGCCCAACATCGAGATCCGCCTGACGACCATCGCGCCGGCGCTCTCGACGGCGCTGGCTGGCGACCCTCCGGCGCTAGCGCTGACCCCGTCTCGCTTCGTCGAGGACGACATCCGATCGCGGTCGCTGGGCGAGCTTCGCTTCGGCGTCGTCGGGCGGCGCGACCACCCCGCACTTCGGCGGCCGCTCACCACCGAGCGGTGGCTGGCTCACCCCCACGTGACCGTGCGGATCGGCAACGAGCGCACGAACGTGATCGAGGAGGAGCTCGCGCGCCGGGGGCTCACGCGACGGATCGGCATCGAGGTCCCCTCGTTCCTCGCAGGACTGCTGGTCGTCGCGCGGTCCGAGCTCCTGATGAACGTGCCGATGCCGTTGGTGGACGAGGCGGCGATGGCGATGGGACTGCGCTTGCGCGAGGCGCCGATCCCGCTTCCGAGGATCCGGTTTGCGCTCGCGTGGCACTCCCGATACCACCACGCTCCTGCTCATCAGTGGGCACGCGAGCGTGTGTTCAACGCCGTGCGCCCAGCCTTCGATCTGCCGGCGTGAGTCGTCAGCCTCGGGCGAGCACGTTGACCAGACAGCCGAGCGAACCGTTGAGCGTGTACATCGTCGACACGTCGATCGGCACCACGCGGTACCCGAGCTGCGCGTACAGCGCGGTCGCGAACGCATCCAGTGCAAGCATCCGATACGTCGGCAGATAAACGACCTTGCCGCGGTCATCGCGATCGAACACCGCGTTGGTGTACGTGACGTACGAGCCGGCACCGGGCAGCACGACCACCGGGATCCGCGTCACCGCGAACCCGCGCGCCGTCAGCTGTGCGGCGACGCGATCGAAGCGCGCTGCGTGCTGCGCGAACGCGGGATCCGCCACCGCGTCGGGGGCGAGCGCCTTGCCGAGCCGGACGTCACCGACGAGCACCGCGTGTTCGTCGAGCGGCATCATGTACATCATGA
>Ga0075163_10000239_pt1 | contig 67664 bp, 56 predicted proteins | sample JI1023141ADNA_FD_71478 | JGI IMG/M metagenome (GOLD analysis project Ga0075163, IMG submission 71478) | Wastewater effluent complex algal communities from Wisconsin, to seasonally profile nutrient transformation and Carbon sequestration -... | ecosystem: Engineered > WWTP > Effluent > Algae... | reverse complement strand
TAGCATTGATGCTAAGGCTTGAGTAACAGCCGCTTGGCTGAGACCTGTTTTTTTAGTTACTTGTTGGATTAGTTCTTTTTTTGTCATCACCAAAGTTGATAGCTTAACATAGTTTTGCAGAACTTGTGAATTATCTATCCAAGACCAAATTAATTAAGATTATAAAATTATTTCTGTTAACAAAAAACAGTGTAATAGAAATGTCTTTAAATAACATCTTTATTACACTGTTTTTATAGACTCTAACAAAATTATATATGAGACATCTAAGTCTCTACCATACTTTAATATATCTTGTTAATTTGTTGTAGCAAACTGATTTAAGGCTGAAACAATAGTTGATTTTTCTTTTTGAGAACTTACCTCTAACTGAGATTTTAACTGAGTAAACTGATTTAGCAGTTTAGTAGGTTCCATCTCTAGTCCACCACCAATAATTTCAGCCACCTTACCTAATTTGCTAGCTAGTTCTACTATTTTTACATTCTGAGAAGTATTAGCAATTTTAGTAAATTCTTCAACTGATTGAACTAAAGTCCGTTTCATTGGACGTAAATCTTCATCACGCTTACGTGCTTTTTCTTCTGATTCAACTGCTTTTTGATGATTTAACTGTGATTGGCGCATAGCATCAATCATTCCTGCCATTTGAACAAGTATGCTATCAAAATAACGCACACTATCTAAAGAATATTGATCTAGATTGCGTTCTTGTGCTTCTAAAACCAAATTCTGTTGTTTAAAGTCTTTTTCTTTTGTACGGTTAGAAGAGGAAAAAGCTACTTCTGTAGCATCATTTTTAGTAGATAACTGAGTTTCTGCTTTGCGGTTTTTCTCAGCTAAAGCAGCCTCAGAAGCACGATTAGCAGCAGATAATGCTTCTTCAGCACCACGATCTTTTTTCGCTAGCTCTGCTTCTGCTTTAGCATTTGCAGCCTTTAGAGCAGCTTCAGAAGCACGATTAGCAGCAGATAATGCTGTCTCATTTAAAGCATTAGCCTGTTTAAGTGCTTCTAACTCTGCTTTATCATTATTGGCTAACTCTACTTCTTCTAAAGCATTATTAAACCTTAATTGCTCTTCCATAGCTCGATCTAATTCAACTTCTGCTGCTTCACCTTGTCTATTAGCAGTAACTAAAGCAGTTTCATTTTCTATATTTACTTGGTGAAATTCTGTTTCAGATTTAGTGTCACGAGTTAAAGTTGCAGCCTCAGAAGTGCGATTAGCAACAGCAAAAGCAGCCTCTTCTTCTTGGTGTTGAGTAACAAGCAAAGCACGTTTTTCAGGATCAGTTTCTGCTTGTTCTAATGCTCGATTACGACTTGCTAGCTCTGCTTCAGCAGCACGATTTTGGGCGCTTTGAGCTTCTCTAGCAGCTTGATTAGCTTGTGCTAAATCAGCCTCAGCCTTGCGATTAGTGCTTGAAAGAGTAGCCTCAGCCAAACGGTTTTGATCTGAATGTGCACTTTCTTTTGTTAAATTAGCAGATTTTAATGCTTGTTCATCAGAAGTATGGCGTGCTTTCATAGCAGCTTCTTTTGCTATATCTGCCACCATTTCAGCATCTTCTGATGCACGATTACGTGAAGCTAAATCACTTTCTGCTTTAAGGTTTGAAGAAAGAAACTTTTCTTCTTCTGCTTTATGTTGATTTACTAAAGCAGTTTCTTTCTTTAAGTTTTCTGCTCTTAAGGCATCTGCTGCACCTACATTGGTTTTACGTAATTCTGCTTCAGCAGCACGATTAGCAGAAGCAAAAGCGGCTTCTTCTTTTTGGTGTTGAGCGATCAAAGAGGCTTCAGCAGCTTGATGTTCTAACACCATATTTCTTTCTGCCTCTCTATGTTGAGCAGCATGCTGAGCTTCTTTTTCTAAATTAGCTTCTAATAATCTAGATTCATTAGCGTAATTGGTAGTGGCTTGGCTAGTAGCATTACTAGGGGCAGCATTTACCATAGATTGCTCTATAACTGGCGTATTGCTACTGCTAATAACTGTATGGCCACCTGTATCAGAAATAAGCTGATTTTTCATTAAGTCAGCATACATTGTATTTTCCCCTGTAGAAGAATCAGGAGAAGAAATAGAATTTTCTAGAGTTTCCTCAGAGGCTTTTTGAGAGGTTGTTGGATCAGTGTTTTCTTTATTTATTCTATGTTTCTGGCTTAATTGTGTTTGCATCACACTTTGTGCAATATCAAGATTATCTAAATTGTTTAAGTTAAAATGAAAACCTCTGCCTTTAATACCTGACATTTGTTGTGCCTCCAAAAGCAACTAACTGGGAATTTAGTTAAGAAATAATTAAGGTTCTATTTCATTATCGGGTTTGAGCCTAATGTGTTGCGGCTATTTCTAATTTTTAGTAGGAAAAATTTTCTTAGTAGGAAAATTCTACCTAGTAAAATCTTGGGAATCGAGTATTTTTTACATAGCAGAAAGCCTTTTTCTCTCTATTGGCCTCTTTTTAAATTAAATTGATTTATAAAGTTTATAAATGCCAAAGTAATAACTCCAACTAATACTTCAAGATAGATAAAATCTAGACGTTATAGAAGATTTTTGTCCATAATGGCACAATGGTTGCTCTAGGGATAAGTGGGGCAAGAGATAATTAGCGATAGAGATGTCGCTATGGTCTCTAGCGGTTATAGTGGTGAGGACTGTAATCGCGATTAGTTTCAGCGCTGTGGTTATCTCCCACAACCACAGCGCTGATTTTTTTTAAACCACATATTTCTAACTGCTTTATAAATTTTTATAAATTTTATACCAAACCTATAATCAACTAATTACAAAACAAGTTTTATATAAATATAGTTTTACCATCCCTTAGGTAATCTAATTGCGCCCATTCGTTTAAGTATCAAATTTTGACGGCGAGCTACTTTTTTAGGATTTTTACTTGGATTATATACAGTGCGTGGATTAGGAATCATTGCAGCTAAATATGCTGCTTCACTAGCAGAAACCTGAGAAATAGATTTACCAAAATACTTTCTAGCAGCAGCCTCAGCACCAAAAACCCCATCTCCCCACTCAATAACATTTAAGTAAACTTCTAATATTCGCTTTTTACCTAAGTTTTTTTCTAAATAATAAGTTACTGCTGCTTCTTTTACTTTACGTATAGGGTTTTTTGATTCTGAAAGATAAAGGTTTTTGGCTAGTTGTTGAGAGACAGTTGAAGCTCCACGAACAAATCTTCCTTCTTCCCAATCCTTTTCAATTGCTTTTTTAAGTTCTTCAGTATCAAAACCATTATGTTGAAAAAACCTTGCATCTTCACCAGCAAGTACAGCTTTAACCAAATTTGTAGAAATCTGGTTAATTGGTTGCCAGGTTTGTTTTATTTCAAAAGGTTTATCTTGATTGCTAGCTTCTCTCTTTCGTGCTTCGATCATAGCTGTAGTGGTAGGATTACCAGTTTTAAGTTCTTTGCCAGTAGGCAAAAATATAAACTCTAATGTTAAATAGCTAAATCCAACTAAAAATAAAATTAAAAAAATCCGCTTAAATGACCAGCCTCTAGCATTTTTTTGTTTACGAACTTTAGTAGAAGCATTAACCTTTTTACTTGGCATTACGATAAAGTCTCTTTTAATTTAAGATCTAAAATTTACAATCCTCAATATTAGCTTTAGGAACCACAATGAAACAACCATTTTTACTCAAAACTCTACTAGTCATTTTATGTTTAGCTCTCTTTATTTCATGTGAAAAAAAATCTACTGATCCTGAGAAAACTCAAACTAATAGCTCTGACAAAATTAAAATAGGTGTTTACTACCCACTAACAGGTGATACTGCCACTTTTGGGCAATTTGGCAAAAAAGGCGTAGAAATGGCAATCGTTGAGATTAATGCCTCTGGAGGCTTGCTTGGCAAACAAGTAGAAGCAATTTATGAAGATACTCGTGGACAACAACAAGATTCTACTATTGCTGTACAAAAGCTAATTAATAAAGATAATGTGGTTGCAGTACTAGGGGAATCTGCATCAACCAATTCCTTAGCAGGAGGGGCAGTTTGTCAGGACAAGAAAATCCCTATGATCACACCTTCCTCTACTAATCCAACTGTAACTCAGCTAGGAGATTATATTTTCCGTGTTTGTTTTCTAGATGACTTTCAAGGTGAAGTAATGGCTAGATTTGCTGTTAATAGCCTTAAAGCTAAACGAATTGCAGTCCTTTATGATAATGGTAGTGATTATAGTATTGGACTAGAAGAATTTTTCACTAGCACACTTAAGAAATTAGGTGGAGAAATTGTTGCTAAAGAAGCTTACCAAAAAACAGATGTTGATTTTAGTGCTCAGTTGACCAAGATTAAAGGTTCAAACCCTGATGCTATTTATATTCCTGGTTACTATACTCAAGTTGGTCAAATTGCCCAACAAAGCCGTAAGTTAGGTATGAAAATACCTCTACTTGGGGCTGATGGCTGGGATTCCCCATCTTTAGTAGAAATAGGTAAAGAAGCACTTAATGGATGTTACTTTTCTAATCATTATAATGTTGAAGACCCTGACCCATTTGTAAGTAAGTTTGTAGAGCTTTTTAAGTCAAAATATAACTCAACCCCTGATACCACAGCAGGTTTAGCCTATGATGCAAGTAATATTTTGTTTGCAGCAATTAAAAAAGCAAACTCTACTGATGGTAAAGCTATTCGTGATGCAATTGCTGAAACTAAAGAATTTCCTGGTATTACAGGAGTAATCACTATTAGTAAAACTCGTGATGCAATAAAACCTGCAGTAATTGTAGGGATTGAAAATGGTAAATATGTTGTAAAAGAAAAAATTGCTCCTGTTTATTAGAGTTTATTAGACTTGATAAAAAAAGTCTTAAATCTTAAACCACATATGTGGCGAAATAACTCTAAAGTGGCTATTTGGGTTGACAGAGGATTCAATATCCTATATCAATGCTTGGTTACACTACCCTTAAAATATCTTTTTAACTTTCAGTAAACATAAGCAGGTAGGATCGCTACTTTGCAATACATAAATTTTCTATGGAGGCGGCATTCCTAGCAATTTTAAGCTAAGGCTACAGGTGCCGGAAAACTTTTAAATGAAATCAAAATATTTTTTCAAGACTCTTTTATCCTCAGTGTTTATTTTGATAATATTTGCGGCTTTTGCAGCCTGTGAAAAAAAGCAAGATGCTACTAATACCCCAGACACCACCAGTAAAGGTAATTCTGGCGATACCATTAAAATAGGTGAATATGGTTCATTAACTGGAGAAAAAGCTACTTTTGGCCAGTCAACTAAAAAAGGGATTGCACTTGCCCTAGAAGAAATTAATAAATCTGGTGGCTTATTAGGAAAACAAGTTGAGATTATTACTGAAGATACTCGTGGACTTCCTCAAGAATCAACAACTGTAGTACAAAAGCTGATTGATAAAGATAAAGTAATAGCAATTTTAGGTGAAGTAGCTTCAACTAACTCACTTGCAGGCGGGGCAGTATGTCAAGAAAAGAAAATCCCTATGATTAGCCCTTCTTCTACAAATGCAGATGTAACTAAAACAGGTGATTATATTTTCCGTGTTTGCTTTGTAGATGACTTTCAAGGTGAAGTAATGGCTAAGTTTGCTGCTAACACACTTAAAGTTAAGAAAATCGCAATGTTACGCGATAATGGTAGTGACTATAGCAAAGGTTTATCTAGCTTTTTTGAACAAACCTTTAAGAAACTAGGTGGCGAAATAATTGCTACAGAATCTTATCAAGATAAAGATTCTGACTTTAGCGCTCAATTAACTAAAATCAAAGGCTTAAATCCTGAAGCCCTTTATGTTCCTGGTTACTATACTCAAGCAGGTCAAATTGCTCAACAAGCTCGTAAAACAGGTATTAAAGTCCCAATAATGGGCGGTGATGGTTGGGATTCTCAAACCCTCTTTGATATTGGTAAAGAGGCTCTTAATGGTTGCTATATTTCTAACCATTACACAATAGAAGACCCAGATCCAGATGTACAAGCATTTATTAAGAACTTCAAAGCAAAATTTAATGAAACTCCTGATGCATTAGCAGCACTAGCCTATGATGCAGCTCGTATTATGTTTGACTCTATTAAGCGAGCTAATTCTACTGATCGCCAAGCTATTCGTGATGCTATTGCTCAAACTAAAGATTTTAAGGGCGTTACTGGAATGATTACTATTGGCCCAAATCGTGATGCAGTAAAATCTGCTGTAATTTTAGAAATCCAAGATGGTAAATATAAATTTAAAGAAACTGTTAAACCTGATGGCGCTCAAGCAAGCACTGAAGCACCAAAAGCTGAAGCTACTCCAGCAACTAAAGCTGCTGCAGCAACCAAATAAGAGCTAATTAAATATTACTTAAGGAGATTAAAAGAGAGCATGGAACTTTTCCTTCAACAATTAATTAATGGGATTGTTCAAGGGAGCATTTATGCTCTCATCGCCCTTGGTTATACAATGGTTTATGGAGTATTAAGGCTTATTAACTTCGCTCATGGTGATGTTTTTATGTTAGGCGCTTTTATAGGCTTTTATACTGCAAATATACTTCGTATTACTCAACCTAGTGTTGGGGCATTAGTTTTAGTAATGACTGTTTCAATGGTTGGGGCAGCCATTGTTGGGTTAATAATTGAAAGATTTGCTTATCGATCTGTAAGGAAATTCTCCCGCCTCACCTCTTTAATTACTGCTATTGGTGTTTCGCTTTTACTTGAATATTCAGCACAATTCTTTTTTGGTGCTACCCCAAAAAGCTTTCCTACTATTTTTGAAACTAAAAATATTTCTCTCTTTGGCGACCTTACTATTAGTAATGACTCAGTATTAATTATTGTTGTATCTATATTATTAATGGTAATGCTTAATATAATTGTATTTAAGACTAAATTAGGAAAAGCCATGCGTGCTGTATCTTTTAATTTAGATGTAGCTAAATTAATGGGTATTAATACAGACTTTATTATTGCTTTTACTTTTGCGCTTGGTTCAGCTTTAGCGGCAGCAGCCGGAATTTTATATTCAGTACACTTTACCAAAATAGATCCTTTAATGGGTCTACTAATTGGTTTAAAAGCCTTTGTAGCAGCAGTGTTAGGCGGTATTGGTAATATCACTGGTGCAGTATTAGGAGGCTTGTTATTAGGTATCGCTGAAATTATGGTAAGTGGATATATTTCATCTAGTTATAAAGATGTGTTTGCATTTTTGATTCTTATTGTAGTCCTGATCGTGAAACCTGCGGGCTTACTTGGCTCAGCAACACAAGAAAAAGTATAGGAGAAACCTGTGAATACGCTCTTGAGAATTGCTGGTTGGCTTGGGGCATCCTTATTAGTTGTAACAATTGTAGAATCAATTCTTAGAAGCCTAAAAAACTATCAAGTAATGGGATCAGATATTATTACTGATTATGGTCTTAACATTATTTGTTTAATGGGCATTAGTATTTGTTTAGCAGTTAGTTTACAGCTAATAAATGGTTATACAGGTCAATTTTCCCTTGGCCATGCTGGTTTTATGGCTATTGGTGGTTATGTAGCTGCATTTATTACCAAAAGCCTGTTAACAGGCGCAAATGCTGTTGGGCAAAGTTTTTTTAGTACCCTACCAATCTATATTATTGCTTTATGTGCTGGTGCAATTGCCGCAGCTATTGCAGGGTTGATTGTTGGTATTCCTTCTTTACGCCTTAAAGGAGACTACCTAGCAATAGTCACACTTGGGTTTGGTGAAATTATTCGCCTAGTAATTGAAAATATAGAAACTGTTGGTGGTCCACGTGGTTATATTGGGATTCCTAAGTTCCCTAACTGGACTTGGCTTTCAGCAGGAGGCTTTGAAGGAACTTTCTCTAGCCTCTCTTGGATTTTTCTTTTTATTATTATCACTATAATCACAGTCCATAATATAGTTAAATCAAGTTTTGGCCGCTCACTTGTAGCAATTCGCGAAAATGAAATAGCAGCAGAAGCAATGGGAATTGATACATCTTTTTATAAAGTGCTAGCTTTTACTGTTAGTGCTGCATTAGCTGGTTTTGCTGGTGGTTTATATGCACATCTTTATGGCCAATTAGTACCTAATACTTTTAACTTTGTCCGTTCAGTAGAAATAATTATTATGATTGTTTTTGGTGGAATGGGTTCAATTACTGGTGCAGTATTAGGAGCGATTATTCTTACAGGTTTACCTGAATGGTTACGAACTATGTCAGGATTTCGTGCTGATTGGATGCCTCTCTGGATGACTAAAGGACTTGCCTACTTACCTGACCTAAGAATGATTATTTACTCTTCTTTATTGATTATAACTATGATTGTTCGCCCTCAAGGTATATTAGGAAGCTATGAATTTTCCTTATCTCGTATTTTAGGTAAATCCTCAAAAAAACCTTCCTCTAAAACTGCTACTGAGGAGAAAAAATCTTAACTTATGAGTGGACAAGCTATTTTAGAAACTAATAAATGCACAATCCGGTTTGGTGGTCTTACAGCAGTTAATGAACTAAATCTTTCAGTTCAACCTAATGAAATATTTGGGTTGATTGGGCCAAATGGTGCAGGTAAAACCACTGTCTTTAATCTTTTAACAGGTGTTTATGCTCCTACAGAAGGGGTTATAAGATTTCTTGGCCAACAAGTAGACGGATTTAAGCCCTGTAAAATAGCAGCAATGGGAATGTCTCGTACTTTTCAAAATATTCGTCTGTTTTCTAGTATGACAGTACTTGAAAATGTAATGACTGCTTATCATGTTCGTACTAAACAATCTTTTGTAGATGCAATTTTTCGTTCTTCTAAACACCTAACGGATGAAAAACAACAACGTGAATTTAGCCTAGAGCTACTTGAAATATTTAACCTAGCTCAATTTGCTGATGAACAGGCTACTAGCCTTCCCTATGGTAGTCAGCGCCGTTTAGAAATTGCTCGTGCACTTGCAACTAATCCAAAACTATTATTACTAGATGAACCTGCGGCTGGAATGAATCCTCAAGAATCTGTTGAATTAATGCATTTAATTGGTTCTATTAGAGAGCGTTTTAAGCTAACTGTTGTTTTAGTAGAACATAATATGAAAGTTGTTATGGGAATTTGTGAAAGAATCCAAGTTATTGAATATGGTAAAAGTATTTCTTTAGGTACTCCACAAGAAGTAAAAAATGATCCTAAAGTAATAGAAGCCTATTTAGGAGGTGGTTAGCGCAAAGACGCTAAAACTCATTATGTTACAACTACAAGACCTCCATGTTTCTTATGGTGCAATTAAAGCACTAAAAGGTATTTCAATAGAAGTTAAACAAGGTGAAGTGGTTACATTAATTGGTGCAAATGGCGCTGGCAAGACCACTACCCTACGTACTATAACTGGTTTATTAACTCCTAAACAAGGCAAAGTACTTTTTGAAGGTAAAGATATTTCTGGAGTACCTACACATAAAATAGTAGCCCAAGGAATTTGTATGTCTCCAGAAGGGCGAGGGGTATTTGCTAATCTTTCTGTAGAAGAAAACCTAGAATTAGGAGCTTACTTAGCTTCTGATCCTGCTAGAGTTAAAACTGATCTAGAAAAAGTTTTTGTTTTGTTCCCTAGATTAAAAGAGCGCCTTAAACAAATATCTGGAACTCTTTCTGGTGGTGAACAGCAAATGGTAGCCATTGGTCGAGCAATGATGGCTCGGCCTCGTTTATTATTATTAGATGAACCTTCCCTAGGACTTGCACCATTAGTAGTAAAAGCTATCTTTCAAGCTATAGATGAGATCAACAAAACAGGAACAACTGTTTTATTAGTAGAACAAAATGCCCATACTGCCCTTAAACATTCTCATAGAGCCTATGTACTGGAAACAGGAACAATTGTTTTAGAAGGCTCTTCAGAAGAGTTAGCAGCAGATAAACGAGTGAGAGAAGCCTATTTAGGTGAGTAATTAAGACTTTTACTCAATCTTAACAACCCTAATAAATTAAATAAATTAGCCGTATCTTATACGGTCAAGGTAGTTTGCTGCGCTACTAGCTAGGTTATTTGTTTTTATTGTAGTAGACTATCGTTTTTCCAGAAACTGGACATTGCCCACATACTATAGGTAGTGGCAAAACTTCTCTACAAATCGATCCTAAATTCACTAAAAAAATATGGAGACTTATTACAAAAGTATGTACGATGCTACTTACTCAAGATTGCGAAATACTGTTAAGTTGATTTTTTCCAATCTATTAACACCACAATTTATTGGAACATTAGCAGTATTATTAACAATAGTGCTTGTCCCTAGCTTAACTTGGGCAAGTGAAGCTAACCTTGTGTTACCAGACTTAAATAAACCAGTAGCTGGGACACCTGGAAAAACCCTACTTTATGGCGGTTTACTGGTATCTTTGCTTGGTATGGGATTTGGAGTAATGCAAATGCTCCAATTAAAAAACCTCCCAGTCCATAAATCTATGGCAGATATTTCTGACCTAATTTGGGAAACTTGTAAAACCTACCTTATTACTCAAGTACGTTTTATCATTATTTTAGAAGTCTGTATTGGTGCAGTAATGGTCTACTACTTTGCAGCCTTACAACACTTTGAAATACCTAGAGTAATTATCATTATGTTATGGAGCGTTATTGGTATTCTAGGTAGTTGTGGAGTTGCTTGGTTTGGAATTAGAGTAAATACTTATGCTAATTCACGTGCTGCTTTTGGTTCTTTGCAAGGTAAACCTTGGCCAACTTATGATGTCCCGCTTAAAGCTGGTATGAGCATTGGTATGTTACTCATTAGCGTTGAGCTATTACTTATGCTTATTATTTTACTCTTTATTGATCCTAAAAATGCTGGTGCTTGTTTTATAGGTTTTGCTATTGGTGAATCCTTAGGTGCATCTGCTTTGCGTATTGCTGGTGGTATTTTCACAAAAATTGCTGACATTGGTTCAGACTTAATGAAAATCGTCTTTAACATTAAAGAAGATGATGCTCGTAACCCTGGCGTAATTGCAGATTGTACTGGTGATAATGCTGGCGACTCAGTTGGACCATCTGCTGACGGTTTTGAAACCTATGGTGTTACAGGCGTAGCATTAATTACTTTTATTCTACTTGCAGTTAATCAAAAAACTGCTGGTGCAAATTATGAATCAATCCAGGTTCAACTATTAGTCTGGATTTTTGTAATGCGCATCCTTATGGTAATAACCTCAGCAGTTTCTTACTTTATTAACCATATTATTGCTAAAGCTAGATTTGGTAATGCAGACAAGATGAATTTTGAATCGCCATTAACTTCATTAGTATGGCTTACTTCATTAATGTCAGTTGGTGTTACCTATGCAGCATCCTTCTTCTTAATCAAAGAATTAGGTGATGGCACTCTTTGGTGGAAACTTTCAACCATTATTTCTTGTGGAACACTTGCAGGCGCTATTATCCCAGAACTAACTAAAATCTTTACTTCTACAGATAGTGCTCACGTACATGAAGTAGTAACTTCTTCTAAAGAAGGTGGTGCTTCTCTTAACGTGCTAAGCGGTTTAGTAGCTGGTAACTTTAGTAGTTATTGGATGGGAATGGTTATTATGATGCTAATGGGGCTATCTTATTGGGTTAGCTTAAGCGGTCTAGGAGCACTTATGGCTGCTCCAGCAGTATTTGCTTTTGGTCTAGTAGCATTTGGTTTTCTAGGTATGGGACCTGTAACCATTGCTGTTGATAGCTATGGCCCTGTTACAGACAATGCTCAATCAGTTTATGAACTTTCTTTAATTGAGACTATTCCTAATATTAAAGAAGAAATCAAGAGAGATTTTAAATTTGAACCAAATTTTGAGAAAGCTAAACATTTTCTAGAAGAAAATGATGGTGCTGGAAATACTTTTAAAGCAACAGCTAAACCTGTGTTAATTGGTACTGCTGTAGTAGGTGCTACTACTATGATTTTCTCCATTATCCAAATCCTTAAGGATAGTTTTGGAGAAGCTCAAGCTATTGAGCGCTTAGCTTTAGTTAATCCTATGATTTTACTTGGACTAATTACAGGTGGAGCAATTATCTATTGGTTTACTGGCGCTTCAATGCAAGCCGTTACCACTGGAGCTTACCAAGCAGTAGAATTTATTAAGAAGAACATCAAGCTAGAAGGTGTAGAAAAAGCTTCTGTTACTGATAGTAAAAAAGTAGTAGAAATTTGTACTCAATATGCTCAAAAAGGTATGTTTAACATTTTCTTAACTGTATTTTTCAGTACTTTGGCTTTTGCTTGTTTTGAACCTTTCTTCTTTATAGGTTATTTAATTTCTATAGCTGTCTTTGGTCTATATCAAGCAGTGTTTATGGCTAATGCTGGTGGTGCTTGGGACAATGCCAAGAAGGTAGTTGAAGTAGAATTAAAACAAAAAGGAACCCCACTACATGCAGCTACTGTAGTAGGTGATACTGTAGGAGATCCTTTTAAGGATACATCTTCTGTAGCTATGAACCCTGTTATTAAATTCACTACTCTCTTTGGATTATTAGCAGTTGAATTAGCAGTAGAAATGACCAAAACCAATCAACAAAGCCTTTTACTAGGATTATCAGTTGCATTTTTCTTAGCTTCTATGGTGTTTGTATGGCGTTCATTCTATGCAATGCGTATTACATCTGCAAATTAAGCCTATAAAATAAGATATTTCTTCGCTCATATACTTTGGCATTCATTTAGTTAAATGAATGCCAATTTTTTATTTTAGATAGAACCTTATTTAAAATCAGTTTCTCTAAAAATTTGCAAGATTTTATTTCTCTTACGTTCGCATTTTTGTTATACCTATCAGAGTAGTTTGCCTAAATGTGCTGGAGGCTAATAATTGCTAGATAAAATACGTGCTTGGACACGAAAAATCTATGCCCAATCACAAGAATGGGCAAAATCACCTAACTGTATGCGTGATTTAACAGTTCTTTCTATAATTAGTTGTACAATTATTCCAATTCCTATAGAAGCACTTCTTATTGCTATTGTTTCTGCTGCTCCAAAACGGTGGTTTAGAGTTGTATTATCTATTACTCTAGGCTCTATTCTTGGAGCATTGCTTTGTTATCTGCTAGGAAGATTACTATTAGGCCAGGCAGTTAATTTATTACAATATTTTGCCCCTACGGACAATTGGGAAGATGTTAAAAATTCAGTAAGTAATGAGGGAATGGTCTATTTAGCGATAGCTTCATTTACTCCAGGATTATTTCGTGTTGGAATGGTTGCAGCCGGAGTTATTGGTTATAACATACTGTTATTTACTATTGCAGTAGGAGTTGGCAGAATTATTCGTTTTTCTTTGGAAGCAGCACTTTTACGTATTTTTGGTGATAAGTTAAGACTATTTTTAGAAAAACATTTTGATATTGTCTCTTTAGCTATGGGAGCATTAGGTTTAATAGTTCTACTTATTATGAAATTAGTTGATTAATTAGTTGATTAATTAGTTGATTAAGCAGTTTTATTGGGTAAAATCAATTTAACAAAACCTAACTTATAGACAACACATAGCAAGAAAAAATCATCTCTAATAGCGTTGAATAAACACTCTAATACTAAAGCTTTATACTAAGTTTCATACTAAGAAAGAGCAAAGTGCTAAACTAGGAATTATTTATTGATCAATGTCGTGAAACTAATAACTGAGTGTGCTAAAATGCAAAAACTAAATTATTGTTCTTAAATATAGAAGACAAAACTTATTTAAAGCAAATATTGAAAACTTATTTTCAAATTAAACCATGTCTTTTAGTATTTTTAACTTACTTACTTATTGTTAACCTTAGCGGAGAGAAATATGCAACAGCAAAAAGACATCTTCACTTTTATTGAAAATGAATCTGTAATAGTCAGAGTTAAGCGTGAAGTTTCTGAAGCAGTATCAGAAATTAAGAAAGATCCAAAAAAATTTATTGTTGATACTTTCCGCGGTGATCCTACAATAAGTAAACAGCGGCGCTATCTTCGTGTTGGTATGGCTGGATCTGTGTTTTTCTGGTTGCTTGCTATGATCGTATATGTTGGTATTTACTATTGGAAACCTGTCGAAATAGCACAAGACCAAGACCAATTACAAAAAATTGTGGATCTAACACCATTAAAAGCACCTGAACTACTACCTGCTCCTAAAGCTACTCAACGTGCTGGCGGTGGTGGTGGCGGTGGTCGTCGTGAAATGACTCCTCCTTCAAAAGGTAAACCACCTAAAGCATCTTTAGAACAGCCTCAAATTGTAGCTCCTACTACTAAACCTCCAGAAATTAAGAACCCTTCTTTACCAGTACTTCCTACTATTCAAGTACAACCAGAATTAGTAGCAAAAAATACTGATATCAATATTCCAACTGGTGTTCCAACTGGTGTTCCAGGCCCACCTTCTGATGGCCCTGGTTCAGGTAGTGGTATTGGAACAGGTAAAGGCGGCGGTGTTGGTTCAGGTGATGGAACTGGTTTAGGCCCAGGTCGTGGTTATAACACTGGTGGTGGTGGGCCAAGTGTTGGTGGCGGCGATGGGATTTATAGCTCTAACACTGCTGGTTTAACCCAAGTTAAAATTCAGTTTAAACAAAAACCAAAATATACTGAAGATGCTCGCCGAGATAAAATTCAAGGAGTGGTAGTTCTTTCAGTAGTCTTTCGTAAAGATGGTACAGTAAGCGATATAAAAGTAGTACGCGGGTTAGGCTATGGTCTTGATGAAGAAGCAATTAAAGCTGCGTCTTTAATTAAGTTTATCCCTGGTGCTAAAGATGGTAGCCCAGTTAATGTTCGCGCTCGTTTAGAATTTACCTTCACATTACTATAAAAATTAAAATCAAAGATTCTAAAAAACGCCCCTTGAAGGGGCGTTTTTATTTTTACTAACTTTATGGACAATAAATTTTCTATTCAAGAATATGTGCGTTGGAGTGATGTAGATTATGCAGGACTGATTTGTTATGGTGCTTATCTACGTTTCTTTGAGATGGCAGAAACAGAGCTATTTCGTACTGCTGGCTTACCTTATGGGAAAGTTTTTGAAGAATTTGATTTTTGGCTGCCTAGAGTTCAACTACATTGCGACTTTCATCACCCTGCCCTATTAGACGATCTATTAACTGTCCAAGCCTTTATTGGTCGTATAGGTACCAAATCATTAACATTAAATTTTGAAGTCTATCGTAGCAAAGACAATCTATTATTGTCTGAAGGCCGTTTTATTATGGTTGCTGTTAGTCGCAAAGATTTTAAGTCTATTGCACTTCCCAAATTAGTAATAGAAAAACTAGCTTGCTTTAGCCGTTAAAGTAAACCTTGTAGGACTAAAAGCTGTTAGCATTTCATCAGCTTGTCCAGTAATTATAAAACTAGAAATTAGTTTACTAGTAATAGGCGTGAGTAAAATACCATTACGATAATGTCCTGTAGCAAAAATCAGCCCAGGTAGTTGAGGGTTTTCACCTAAAACTGGTAAAAGATCGGTGGTTGCTGGTCTTAAACCTGCCCAAGCTTCTACAAAACTAGCCTCAGCCAACTTAGGAACTATTTTCTGAGCTTGTGATAATAGATGTTCTAAACCTTTAGTGGTAACTCTTTTATCATAACCAACATGTTCTGTTGTACTTCCAATAATTATTTTCCCACATAAGCGAGGGACTAAATAAGTACTTCCAAAGTGTAAAGTATGCTCTAAAGTTCCAACATCTGTTTTAAGGGCAAGCATTTGCCCACGTACAGGTTTAACTTCTGGTAAAAAATGTTTAGGCAAATTAAATAGACTTGCCCAACTACCAGTAGCATTAATTACTTTAGCTGCATAGTGGCGTTTACCATTTGCCACTATTCCTATTACTTTATTTTGCTCTATACAAATCTCTGTAACTTGCATTCCTAACTCAAACTTAACTCCAAGAATCTCAGCCATAGCTAGAACACTTTCAGCAAGTTTACGGTTATCTACTTGGTGTTCATCTGGCAAGTAATATGCAGTGTTTACTTTATGTGAAACTACAGGGGAAAGCTTTTTTATTTCACTAGTAGTTAATTTTTCTGCTCTTAAGCCTGATTGAAGTTGCCATGCCATATTTTTATCTAGACTTTTAGCTGTTTCTTCATCAAAAGCTAATTGCAAAAAACCCTCATTACGATAACAAGATTCTAGTTTAGTAACTTCCTGTAAGTTAGTAACAAAGCTTTTGTACATTTGTAAGCTTTTTTGACAAAGCAAAAACATTGGCGTAATGGCACTTAATTCTGATTGAGGGGCCAGCATCCCAGCAGCAGCCCAAGATGCTTCTTTCATCAACTGGCCACGTTCAAAAACAGACACTTTTAAGCCACTTTTTGCTAGTTCTATAGCTATACTACAGCCAATTAAACCGCCTCCAACAATAATAACATCTGATTGCATAAAGATTTTCTCAGTCTATTAATTCTATTCTATTAAAACTACTCAGTTTACGAGAATCAGTTTAAGGATAAAAGCTAGACTAGCTAGAAATAAGCAGGATAAATGTCTATGGTGTTTTTTGCAGTCTGAATAATATAGGTAAAATCTCTTCAGCTTTTCCTAATATCTCTTTATCAAAAGCAGGATTAGGTGGGTTCATTGCTTCTAAATTTACTAAAATAGTGTGGGCACCTACATATTTTGCTGAACGGACAAAGTTACTTGCTGGATATACTTTGCCTGAAGTTCCTATAGCAATAAAAAGATCACAATCTCTTAAAGCCCTTTTTGACAACCAATCTTCTCTTGCTGGTAAAGGTTCATCAAAAAGGACAACATCAGGGCGTAAAACATCCTTACATTTTGGACAATTAGGCAAATTATTTAAATCATATAATTCATTGTCTTCATAAGGAGTTAAATCACAAGCGGTATTACTACATTTTGTCCTAAAAGCTGAACCATGTAGTTCTATTACATCTTTACTCATTGCTTTTTTATGTAGCCCATCCATATTTTGAGTAATTAGAGTTATATTTTGTCCTTCAAAAGCGTTTTCCTGTAAATAAGCAATTGCTAAGTGTGCTTGATTAGGTTTTAATAAATCAGCTTTTTCTCTTAGCTCTTGAACTATTTTCCACATAGTACCAGGATTTTTTCTTGCATTAATAGCATTAGGAATATCTTGAGGTTCAAAATCTTCCCATAGTCCCCCTGGCCCCCGAAAAGGCCGTAGTCCTGAGGCTACAGAAATTCCAGCCCCTGTTAAAATTACTATTTGCCTATAGTTATTAATATCTAACTCATTCATTTAAATGGTTTTACTTGCTAGTAAAAATTTAAGATAAACGATATCTAACTTTACCTTTTGGTTTATCTTCTGAAGGTAAATCTAGGTTTTGTAGCTTTAAGCTTGATGTAGCAGTTATATCTAAATTTACTCGCTCACCCCTAAGTAGCTTTGGATAGCCTGCCGCAGCAATCATTGCCCCATTATCAGTCGTAAGTATTGGGCTAGGATAATAAAGAGGAACATTCATTTTTTCTGATAGTTTTTTTGTTTCTGTACGTAAAGCGCTATTACAAGCTACCCCACCAGAAAGAATAATTGTTTTAGGTTTAAAATCGGTAATAGCTTTCCTTAATGGAACAATTAGACAGTGAACTGCTGCATGTTGAAAGCTTGCTGCTAAATTACAGATTTGTTCTGTAGGCTCAACTCCTGGAGTAAGAGCTTCTATATTCTGCTCTTTTACATAGCGTAGAACGGCAGTTTTTAAGCCACTAAAGCTAAAATCATAACGATTATCTTCCATACGTGGCAAACTAAAAACTAGTGGTGCTTCTTCTCTCTTACCATTACGTGCTAAGCGATCAACAACAGGGCCTCCTGGATAACCTAAACCTAGTAGTTTAGCAACTTTATCATAGGCTTCCCCAGCAGCATCATCACGGGTATGACCAATCAATTTATATTTTTCTGCTTCAGGTATAAAGTAAATACTGGTATGCCCTCCAGAAACCACCATAGCTAAGGCAGGATATTCAATAGGAGGGTTTTCAAAAACGACAGAATAGATATGACCTTCAAGGTGGTTAACACCTACTAATGGTTTATTTAACACATAGGAGAGCGATTTAGCATAACAAACTCCAACTAGTAGAGAGCCAACCAGCCCAGGCCCATAAGTTACAGCTATTCCATCTATTTCTGAAAGTTCTATTTGTGCTTTTTCACAAGCTTGTTTTACGACTTCAACAATTTTTATTAAATGTTCACGAGAAGCAATCTCTGGCACTACACCGCCAAAAGGCCGATGAGTTTCAATTTGTGAAGCAATAATATTAGAGCGTAAACGGCAACCATCTTCAATGATTGCCGCAGCCGTTTCATCACAAGAACTTTCAATTCCTAAAACTAGACGCATAATTTTCTCTTAAACAATCTTAACACTTAACATTTTATCGCCAATTGCAAGGCTTTTTACTACTTCTACCCCTTCGCTAACACGACCAAATACTGCATATTGCATATCTAGGTGTGGTGTAGCGGCTAAAGTAAAGTAAAATTGACATGACGCACTGTTAGGATCAGAAGATCTAGCCATTGCTACTACCCCAGCAGCATCATGTTTTAGATTAGGTTTTACTTCTAGAGGAATAGTTTTTCCACTATTACCTGTACCAGTACCTAAAGGATCGCCACCTTGAACAACAAAGTTAGGTACGACACGGTGAAAAGTAAGTCCATCATAAAAACCTTTCTCTGCTAAACCAACAAAATTGCTAGTGGTAATAGGAGCATCTGTTTCATAAAGACGGAATTTAATTGTTCCTTTATTTGTTTCAATTACTGCGGTTCTATCAGCCATAAATCCTCCAAAATTAGTTTTTTTGTAAAATATATTTTTCCATTGCTACTGCGGCCCCACCCTCATCATTACTTAAGGTTATGGTAAAGCCTTTATCTAGTAAAGATTTATCAGAGTTTGCCATCATTACAGGAAAGCCTGCATATTCAAGCATTTCTAGATCATTTTGATTATCACCTATAGCCATAATCTCGCTTTGTTCAATATTTAGTGATTCTGCTAGAGTTTTTAGTGCTGCTCCTTTAGAGCAAAGAGGGTTAATCACATCTAAGATAGCCATATTAGCTGAAGATGAGCGATATGCGGTTAGGACTACTTTTGCTTGACCATGTAAGTCTTGAGTTAGTTTTTCATGAATTTCATCCATTAACTCGCAATTACCTACATAAAAAATCTGAATTGGTGGATGAGTAATATAATGGTAGAGGTCTCTAACATGATGAGCATATTGATGAAATGTTGCAATATAAGCTTTTAAGCGAATATTGCTATCAGAAATATGATCATAAACTAACAATCCTTCTGTTTGAGGGTTGTCACAACATAGAGTATCAGCTTTATAATCACGTCCTAAAAGAACTAACTCTTGAGCTAGATTTTTATCTAAAGGATTATAATCAAATACTGCCAATGTTCTAGGGTCTTTACTTAATGCACCATTATGTGTAATTAATGGCATATCTAAACAATTTAATTCTTTTGCAATAGGAAGTGCAGCATGAAATCGTCGCCCTGTAACAAGAACAACTTTTACTCCTGATCGCATAGTTTCTTGAACAGTTTTTATTGTTCGTTCTGTAAGCTTATTTTGCGAATTAAGCAGAGTACCATCTATATCTAAAGCTAGTAGTTTTATGCCCATAGCGGTTAATCTAACATTGCTTATCCTCAAGGGTAAAGACAAGCTTGCTAATCCTAATCTATAGAGTTATTTTTCTAAAATTTATATCTTTAAATAATTGCTAAACTAAATTTACAAAGCTTTATTGATTTGTATAATTGAAAAATAAATTTTAGATTATAAGCAAATTTAATCAACTATTAAGCATCTTTATCTTTAATTACAAAATTTAATTTTTCTTTATTGCCTTTTTCTTAACACACTGTTAATTTCTATTTTAGACTCTTTTCCTTGAAAACTCCTCTTAACAGGGGTATGAGCCATGAAAATGAATAAGCTAGTAAATTTTTCTTTTTCTCTAATATTTGTTATTTTTTTTATTTCTATCTTAGCAACTAATGCTTATGGGCAAAAAGACTTAGATGGAGAAGAAGTAACTGCACCTAAAAAAACTGATGTTAAAAAGCCTGTTGGAAAAGACTTAGATGCAAGCACAGATAGTAAGACTACACCAACTAAACCTAAAGTTGTAGGAAAGGATTTGGATGAAGAAAGAGTAATTACTAGTAAACCAGATCGTATAGAAACTAAACCTAAGGTTGAAACGCTTATTCGCATTGGGCCTACTGTAGAAAAAGTTACCCCTCCACGTAAAGAAAAAGATCGCCGACTAGAAAAACCTGCTGAACCTGCTAAGCCTGTTCAACAAGAAACAGATCTAGGATCAGATTACCCTGAAATGGTTACTATTCCCGCAGGCAGTTTTATTATGGGTTCTAAAGAAGGACAAGAAAACGAAAATCCAATTCATGAAGTTAGTTTGTCTTCTTTTGAAATTAGCAAACATGAAGTAACTAACCACCAATTCCGCACTTTTGTTAAAGCAACTAAATATAAAACTACTGCTGAAGAAGAAAACTCAGCACAAAGCTGGAATAGTTATGCGATTCTTGGCCGTGCTCGTTATCCAGTAGTCTATATTACTTATAAAGATGCTTTAGCTTATTGTAATTGGCTTTCTACTACGACTAAACAAACCTACCGATTACCAACTGAAGCTGAGTGGGAATATGCTGCTCGTGGTGGAACAAAAGATCAACCATATCCTTGGGGTAAAAATATTGAAGTTAGTAATGCCAATTATGCATATGATGATAGCCGCAAGGCTTATGGAGAGCCAATACTTGACTACTTAAAACCTGTTGGTAGCTACTCTGCTAATGGATTTGGTTTATATGATGTGATTGGCAATGTAGCTGAATGGTGTTTTGATGGGTTTAAGGCTGATTATTATAAAGAAAGCCCTAAAGAAAATCCTATTTGCCCTGATCAAGGTAGTGCTAGAGTTGTTCGTGGTGGTGGATGGATGAATACTACAGCATTTTTTAGTGTTAGCTTTCGTAAAAATCACCCAGGTGCCTATAAATCTTCATCATTAGGTTTTAGAGTTGTTCGTGTTAAACCTACTGATAATACTCCTGTAGCTACTAATCAAAATAATAGTCAAACCTCTAGCGATACTCAAAACAAACTTAACCAAGGACAAGCTAATAACCAGTAAGAAAATAACCCTAATTAATAACAGTTTATAAAAACAAAAGGAGAGTTTTGACTCTCCTTTTATTTTTATAATTAAAGCTAAACCTAAAATTTAGAACTAGTTAGCTTTTTTTAGTAATGCAATCTGACCAGTATGATAAACATTATGGTTAATAGTACCTCTAAGGAACAAACGTAAATTATAATCTTTATCAATAACTTGTTCATTTAATTGCTCATCTTTTAGCTTTGAAAGAGCACTAAGAAGGCTTTTATAGTCTTGATCAAGCTCTGCTAAGACTTTTTGCCAAGCCTCTTCACTAGTATCATTAATTATAGGAAAGTCTCCTTGCTCAGGCTCACTAGCACTTTTTCCTGCTAATGCTAATAAGAAAACTTTGTTCCACCCATTAATATGAAGAACTAGTTCCCAAATACTATGGCCATCTTTAATTGGTTTTGCCTTTGCTTTTGCTGCGGTTACTTCAGCTAAAACTTCTTTTAATGCTGGCCCATGCCAAGCATTTGCATAGTAAATACTCTGTAATTCATTAAAAAATCTTTTTACTTCTGACATATTATTCTGTTCCTTATAAAAAATTTTAAACAAAAACTTAATTTGATTAGTTGGCACTGATTAAAATGTAATGCTAAGATCTTGCCAACATATTGATTTTGAACAATTTTGGCATTCTCTTTATTTACTTTTGCTTCTTACTTAAAAATCTGTAACCAACTATTTACGTTTTAGCGGTTACAGAATAAAATAACTTTCGTAACCTGTCAAACTATTTTTACTGGTTACAGAATTAATTTATTATGAACCTTAACCAAAGACCAGTAGCATTACTAACCCCAATAGGTGGACGACTCTGTTTAGACTTTGTAAATACAGTGGGTGGAAGGGATTATGCTTTATCAACAGATAAAATTAGTGAGTATAAAATAGTAGATGAAAAGCTAACAGACTATTCTGATCTCTTAGCTTGGAGTCAACTAACTAAAGCATTATCAGACATTCAAATCAAAGAATTATTAGCAGTTGCTAGTTATGATGAAAGTAAAGCCAAAGTAGTGCTTAAAGAAGCCTTAGACTTACGTGAAGCTATTTATCGAATTTGCAAGCAGATTATTAACCAAAAATCCCCAGATAAATTAGACTTAGAAATATTAAATCACACATTATCTATAGCTTATAGCCATACTCAAATAATATTTAGAGAAAAGTTATTTTCTTGGCATTGGAATAAAAACCCTTTAGAAAAAATACTTTGGTTAGTAGCCGATTCAGCAGCCGATCTATTTATAACAGGTGATTTAAGCAGACTTAGAGAATGTGGTGGAAATGGTTGTTGTTGGTTATTTGAAGACACCAGTAAAAATAAAATGCGTCAATGGTGTGATATGCAAACTTGTGGTAATTTGGCTAAAGTGCGTCGCTTTCGTGCAAAAGCAAACAAAACTTCTAAGGGCTAGGTTTTATTTTTAATTTCTAGCGTCTTAGACGATGGCTAGCAAGTCCAACATGAACATGTGGGCCTGTAGAATGCCCAGCAACCGCCGATCGAAAAGCAATAAAAGGAATACCTTGATCTTTTAAGTAATTTACTAACCATTGTCCTTCAAGAGTTCCCGGATGCAGTCCAACATCAGCAGCATTACTATGATCCCATCCCATTCTAGTATGTGTATTACTTTGTCCTAAAGCAGTAACAGGTAAATCTCTCTGAAAGCGTACCCGATAAGAACTTTTAAGCTCTTGTAACATTCCTAAATTCCAATAACCATTACCAACAAATCTAAGTAGTGGCAAAGTTTTTGCTCCAGAAGTAGCATATTGGTATGTAGTAGCTAAAACCTTTGGATCATAGGCATAAACTTTTTGCAAACGCTCATTAAGATTTGTAAGCTCTATTTCTAGTTCAGGAATTGCTTTTTCATTAGCTGTTTTGCGGCGCTCAGTGCTAGAAACTCCTTGCTCTACAGTTTTTAATTTTTTGCGAGCCTCATTTAAGCGTAAACGAGTATCTTGGTTACGACGATCTAATTCATCATGAAAAGAGCTATTATTACCAAGCCTAGGCAAATCCATAGCAGCGCTAGTACGTTGATAGTCTTTTTCTAACTGTGCAATCTCTGCTTTAGTTGGTTCAAGACTAGGAGCATTTTCTTCTAAATATTTTGCATCCCGTTCAACAGAGGCTTTTAAATCCTTAACACGTCTTTTTAACTCATCTACTTGTGGAAGTAGCCAATTATTACTAACTCTAAACATCTCCTGTTGAGTAATTTCACGTTTTGTTACGATTATTGTAGAGCTATCATCATCAAAAGCATCTGCGGCAATTGCCTGTTCTGCAGACTCAATGATTACTTCTTGTTTTTCTGTATTATTTTGTAGATCATTTTTAGAATCTATTGCTTTAGATGCAATAGGCTTAACTTCAACAACAGGAACAGGTTGTTGTTTTAACTGATATTGTAAAACACCAATAAAACAAATAATTATTACTAGAAACGTAACAGCCGCAGAAAGCATTATTCTTACAAAAGGAGTAAAGCTTAACCACCCTTTTACTAAAGCATAAATTAAACTAAATAGTGTTTCTTGTAATTTAAGTATTAATACTGGCATTAGATTATAAGTTTTAAGAACAATAAAATTCTGGCCAGACTATTTTAACAGAAGAGTTTTCATTTTGGGTAGAGTTTATCTACTGATTTTATGGTCTAATAACAAATTTACCTTGTTTTATTTCAACTTCACCAAATAAAAATGCTTTCAAATAGTTGTTAACAAATATCATAAATATTAATGTAGGTAATCCAAAAATATGTCCAACTACTATAACAAATAACTCAAATAAAATAATTGTCCCTATGCCTGAATTTATGCTTATACTAGGAAGTTGTGAGTACAAACAAAGATACATCCCATACAAAACTAAAGCTATTAAAAATGTACTATAAAAAACAGCTATTTTTCTACCAAGCGTAGCCTTATTAATTAAATATCTATAATTTAGTGGAAACAAACAGGCAGTAATAGCTGTCATAGGAAAGAAAAATAAAAAAATATTCTCATGCCTTAAAATAGGGTGAAAAGTTTGCAGTAACCCATAACTTATAGTAGTTATTGAAAGGTTTAATAATAAATAAACTAAATAGGAAACCCTTGAAATATGTATGCTTTTTGTTTCTATAGGAATAAGAGACATAAACTGACATCGCGAACAATAATTTTCCCTAGGATCAAAACAATCTGCTTGATGACAGATCTCACAACGTATTGCAAAAGATTCCTTTTTTATCCTTATTAACCCATTAGGATTATACATAATGATAACCTCTATATTGATATGAATTGTTATGCACTTATAGCTAATTAATACTCTAAACCCATTATCATTAAGGAAATATTTCTGGTTAAAGAGCAATCTAGCTCAACAAAAAATATTCTTTGCCAAGTACCTAGCTGTAATTCTCCATCAATAATATTTAAGGTTTCAGAGGTTCTTAAAAAAACTGCTTTACAATGTGAATGCCCGTTTGGACGCTCATAAGAGGTCATATTTACTGTGCGGATTTTGAAATTATTATGTTGATAATCAATTTCTTGTGGGGCAAGCCGTTCTAAAGTACATTTCATATCTTCCAAAAGTAACGGTTCATGCTCATTAACGATTATTCCCGTAGTAGTATGCTTTGTATGAATATTTATCATTCCATCTTTAACGTTGGATTTTTTTACTAAACCTAGAACCTGCTCTGTGATATCAACAAAATGAAAACATCCTTCTGTATTAATAACTAAGTTTTTATAATAGGTTTTCATTGTAGAAACTTTCTCTTCTTGGTCTAAAAGTGTTGCGCTCATAAAATCTCCTTTAATTTAATATAGTTAAAACAGATCTATTTATATTCCTTAACCTGCTACAGCTTTAGTTAAGCCACCAAAACGCCTATCACGAGAAAGAAAATCATTTATAGCTAAAGCCAATTCATTAGAATCAAAGTCTGGCCACATCTTTTTGGTAAAGAAAAACTCAGCATAAGCATTTTCCCATAATAGAAAATCACTTAAGCGTTGTTCTCCACTAGTGCGAATCATTAAATCTACGTCTGGAGCGCTAGTTCTATCAGAATCAGCAATTAAGCGTGAAAATTCTTCCTGGGTAATAGGTCGATTTAAATATTCTTGGCTCCTTAGTCTCTCAGCAGCCCGCAAAATAGCATCACGGCTAGAATAATCTATTGCAATACGTAGATGCAGCATTTGACCATTAATAGTAGTTTGCTCAGCCGTTTCAATAGCACTTAAGACGCTATTAGAAAGACGATCTCGACGACCTATAACACTAATACGTACTCCATTTCTAACACAATGATTTACTTCTTTACGCATAAAAATACGTAATAGTCTCATTAGGGCAGTAACTTCGGCTGGTGGTCGTCTCCAGTTATCAGATGAAAAGGCATAAAGAGTTAAGGTTCCAACTCCTAAATTAGGGCAAGCTTCTACGGTTCTTCGTACAGCATCAGCACCAGCACGATGTCCAGCAATTCTAGGCAGTCCCCTAGCCACTGCCCAACGCCCATTACCATCCATAATGATTCCTATATGTAATTTTTGTGATAAATCAGGTCTAAAAAGTGATAAAGAACTTTGTATCATAAAGTCGCTCCAGAAAAAAATTTTACTAACTTACCCAATCACTGATAAAGCTTATTAGGCTTTAAGAAAGTTTTACCGGTCGCGCATTGCTTGAATTAAGGCTTCCATATGGTCAAGATAACGTTCTAATGCCTGTTTACCTGCTACAGTTAATCGGTATTCTGTTTTAGGCATACGTCCTTCAAAATACTTTTCACAAGTAATATATTCAGCTTCTTCTAACTTACGAGCATGAACACTTAAATTACCATCAGAAGTTTTAAGTAAGGTTTTTAATTCATTAAAAGACAAAGATTTATTTACTGCTAAAGCACTAACTATTCCAAGGCGCAATCTTTCATGAATTAAGCGATCTAAATCCATTGGCCCGCTATCATCATTTTCAGCTACACCAGGTAAACTACGTAGTTTATGCTCAGGCTTTTGAGCAGCTAATTCAGAATTAGAAATAGTTTGTGACAAAGCTCTATTTCTAGCCACCATACCTCCTAGCAATAATAAAACCAAAAATTATATGTAATAGTCCAAAACCAATTGCCATAAAGACATTCCCTAAAATAGCAGGGGAAAATATTGCAATAGTTCCTAAAATCATAAAACAAAGACCCATAACAGGAACTATTTTTACTGAAAAAGCTCCACCAGTTATTACACCTGTACCATAAAGCAAAAGCCACATCCCTGGTAACACTCGAAAATTACCACTTTGACATAAATTCAAAGTCAGTAGCGCCGCAGCTATCATTGGAGGCGAGCAACTTACAGCAAAATTTTTACCTGGGCGAGAAAGCAAAATAGTTTCTGACCTTTTAGCTTTCCTATTCATTGAAATAACTGCAATTACTAAAGAAACACAAGCTAGCACAATCCAGGTAATCACCCAATCACTTGGTTTAGCTTGCCTACTAGCAATTACTGAAGTGATTATGGCTAATACTCCAATAACAACTTGTCCCCAGCCTGGTACAGCAGTAAAAGATGCTGCTGATTCCATCGTTTCACGGATAAATTTCAAATTATCCATTGCGTGCAAATGCAACGCAGGCGGCTCATCTAATTTTGGTGACTCTGAACGTACAGACCTTAGGGATGACATAAACAGATAATAAAAGATTCTTTTAAAACATGTCAAGTACTTTATATAATAAAGTACTTTTTAACCAATAAAACTTAAGCTCTAACTTATTTTCTAAACGTTTGAACACCTTATTTTATTACTAGTTTTATAATTTAACTTTATATTTTGTCTATCCAAGTATTAGCAACGGCTGGAAGTTTTGTTCTTTCTGGCAAATAACAGCCATCTTCTTTATCTGGGCGTACATATTTAGCAAGAAAATCTACAACTAATTGTCTTTCTGTTTTACCTCGACCAATAAGCTCATTGCGTTCAACACGCCAGACAGCGCCTTCTACTATATCAATAGCACCATGAAAACCCTGACCATTAAGTATCATCATAGCCGCTTCTATACTTAAAGGTGTGCCTTGATGTAAAAGCCTTGGGCTAATAAAATCTCCTGGGCTAATTCGGTTAATAAACTCGTTATAAGTAGTTCTAATAGTACCTACCATTAAATCAAAAGCTACAAAAGGTTCATGAGGTAAGTTATACCTTGTTCCATGTGCTTGAATTAACCATTCCCCACAAAGTCTCTCACCTTCTTTAAGTACAGCTTTAAATCTAGTCTCATTTTTTATTACCCATTCTTCAAAACGGTGATGTTGTTCAAAAGGCGAGGTATTAGCTAAGTAACCTGCTCTAGTTAAAGCAATTATATTTCCTTCAATTAGTGCTACACCAACATTTGAGCCATCAAGTTTCTCTTGAACAATTATTTCATCATGACGGTCACGCGCTTTTTCTGTAGCAATACGTTTTTGACCTTCATGGCATGTGTGATCTGCTGGCCCCATACGGCTTCCAGGCAAATGAGCAATATGTCCATAATTTTTAATTTTTAGCGGTTTACGTGAAGTCATTAAAGTAAATACCCTTTCCAACAGAACCAAGCTTTTATTTAGCACCTGCTTTAATTAGCATATGATAGCTTTTGTAATATTCACTATCTGGATTTGGTTCTGTGAAAACATCTTTACGTTCCTGTGAATATCCAAAAGAATAAACCCGTTTTACAAAACTTTGTAAAACAGTATGCCCTAATTTATCTTTAATATTAGGATTTGCTCCATGCTTAAGTAAAAACTCTGTTCTTACACTAGATCCAGCAACATGATGTAAAATGGTTTTTCCATTTTCATCCTGGTAGTTTATTGAAGCCCCTTGTTTAAGAAAATATTCTATTAACCTAATATCATAATCGCCTTTAAGAAAGTACTTGTTAACCTGGCTTTTATCTAAAGCATTATAAGCAATTAGCAGGTCAAACATGTCTAAACCTTCATAATATACATAAGCTCGACGAGTTATATCTAGCTTTGATGTAGTAAGTACACGAAAAAGTAAGTCTGCTCCATAACTATCTTTGTGGTGTGGCGATGCCCCGTTATCAAGTAAGATTTTGCCTATTTCTACATTTTTTTGCATAACTGCAATGCCTAATGGAGTGGGCATCTGTGGATTTTTTTTAGATGATAAAGCAACACCATCTACATTAGCCCCATTTTCCAACAAAGTTAGTACAAGCTCTTTGTTTGCATTAGAAACAGCAAAATATAAAGCTGTCGCATCATCATCAGTAGCTATATTTACATCTGCTTTTTCTGCTAATAAGAACTTTACTGTCTCTAACTTATTGTCTCTACTGGCATATAAGAGAGGACTCATTTTATGGAAATCCCTAATATTAATATCCGCACCATATTTAAGTAATAATTTTGCGATATCAAATCGTTTTTTTTCTACTGCAATAAATAGCGGTAAAGAAGTAGTAATCAAATATTCTGATCTATTTGGATCAGCGCCTTTATCTAAAAGGAATTTGGCCATTTCAATATTTTGTTGATCAACTGCAACTATTAGAGGAAGCGCATAACCATTTATTGCAATAGCTTGATTAACTATATTAGCATGGCCTTCATTATCAATATTTGCACCTAAAAACACCAAAAATTTTGCTAACCAATTTTGGTTCTTAAAAATTGCAAAAGCCAAAGGAGTTTTACCCATTCCATCAGTTTTCTCTAGATCTATGCCTGCAACAATTAACCAAACAGCAGCAATATAATTTTCCTCCTCAATTTGACAAGGTAGGCAGCTTTTAACTAAAAATTCTTGTCCAAAATAACGCACTCCTCCTATACCGCTAGGTAACATAACGCAAATACCTATAAAAACAGTAACAGCCTTTTGTAAAAGGCTTATAGCTGTGATAGGTGTAGAGGCTTGTTTTTTTATGTTAGGTGTATCTAGTAAAGCATGTCTTAATCCTAAAAAAAGTGAGTTAATCAAATAATAAATTACTAGAGAGGATAATAGCCAAACACAGATAATTACTCGCCAATTAAGAGTACCAAAATAGACGGCTGGACAAATTGCTATTAAGCTAGATCCGGCCAAAATAAAGTTTTGTGTTAAAAAACCAAGTAACCCATTTAAGCTACTTTTGGAAAATGTTTGTTTAGTACGTGCTACTTTTTTACAACGTGAACAATAGCTAGTTTCAGGGTTAAAAGAGTCACTTTGATTACAGAATTGGCAATAAAGAGAAGCGCTTTTTTCATTAACTGATTCTTCTGACATATAGTTTAATTATCACTGTTTTACCAGGTTAAATACATTTTACGTTTAGGCAGCTATAGAGTTTTTTCTAAAGATTATTTAATAGCTACTATTTGATTATAGTGGGAAAAAATATTACTTGCCAATTTTGTAATAAATAATTTATTCTTACTTGTCGGCTGCTAATAACTACATAACTTATTACTGTGATTTTCTTAAAAAATCACACCTACGTATATTGTCCTTTCATCAAGTAATATTTTGCTTGAATAAATCACAAAAATAATTACGAGTAGTAACACCAATAGATCCTAATGATATTGAGGTAAAATTACGGCAAGATATTTTGGCAAAATACCACGATAGACTCAAAGAAGAAGCCCCTTATGCTTATAAACCTATTACTCCTGTTGTAGGAACAATTGAAGAGGCTGCTATTGCCCGTCGTGTTGCACGATTATTTCCTTTAATGACAATTAAAGGATAATTTTAGGGTAATTTTAGTCAGTCTTTTCTAGGCGCTTAAGCAAACAGGTAAGCTCTTGTTCAGGTACTTTTTCTTCTAATATATGAAAGAAAATGTCTTCCTCAAACCGAACATGTTTATAAAGAGCTTCTCCAAATTGGTTAAGTGTCGTAATATCTATATTTTGGCCTTCTTCAGTAGAAAGTTTTAGCCCATCAATTTGACATCTTAAATCTAGGTGCTCAAAAAGTAGTCGGCTAATTTCAGTAGTATTATCCTTAGAAAATCTTGCTAGTGTGGGTAGCAAGATTTCTTCTTCTTTACGAAAATGGTCTACTAATTCTTTATCCCAAAAAGAGAGAAGATTTTCTGTTATTTCTTGAGGAGATAAGTTTGCTGCTTCTGTTGCTAAATGGCGTAGATTATGTGCTTGAACTAATGCTGCATGATGTTCTCGTGAAAGAGAATGAAGACTTCTATGACGTTTCATAACTTCTTAACCTCTATATTTTCACCTGATATTTTGTAACAGAAGCAATTAATTATCATCAAAGAAAAGTGTTATTTAGAGCTAAGTAGCGTGTACATATCCTCGCTAACTTCTTTTGGAAAACAAAGCCTGTCTATCTTAAATCCACGCATTTCACGTACTACATTTGAAACTTCAGTGATTTCATATCTTTGACTACTAGCATGCCGCTTAGCTTCAACATAAATTTGTGTTTTTGGTTCACTAGTATTAGGTGAATATGGACCAAAATAAGGAATATCTCTAGCACTATCTTTTAATAAATAATAATCTGGAGAAAAGCCCGCTTTTGTCATTATTTCACAAGCATTAGCTAAGAATTTCTCTTCATTAACTTCTGACCAATTAACATCTATTGACTTAAATAATCTACGATTAATAAACCTACTACATAAATCTTTTAGGATAGAATCAGTTTCTCCCATCCATTGCTTAATATGAAACATTACATCATGGTCATCTAGGCTTAAGAATTCTTTTGTAGTCATTGACCGTGCAGCAAGTAGTTTAGCTAGTGGTGAGTCAACTAGATAAAACCCAAGTTTTCCTTCTGCTAACAAGTCTACAGCACGGCGAAGAATAGAAATCAGCATATTTTCTGAGGCTCGCAAGGAATGATGAAAATATACTTGTCTAAACATATAAAACCTAGCTTGTAAGTACTCTTCAACAGCATATATACCTTTAGCAGAAACATAAATTCGCTCTTCTACTGGATCAAGCTTAATAGAATGAATAATCCATTCTAGGTCATAGTTACCATATTTTGCCCCTGTCATAAGGCTATCACGAAGTAGATAATCAAAACGATCACAATCTAGCTGAGAACTTACTAGCTGAGAAGCAAAAGGTGATGAATATTTATGCTCATAAATACTTACTATTCTATTAGGTAAATCTCTATCATAACTTGATAAAACTTGATTTACCTCAGTATTAGGATCAAGCAAAATTTGTTTTGTCCAATTTTCGTGTTTTATCTTAGTGGCTTTTTCTATTACATGGGAAAAGGGGCCATGTCCAATATCATGAAGTAAGGCTGCGGCACGAGCAGCAATACGAGTCTCAGCAGATATTTGACAACCAACTGAAAGTTTATTAAGCACTCGTGTCATAACATGCATAACACCTAGGCTATGAGTAAAGCGGCTATGTTCTGCTCCTTGATAAGTATAAAGTGCTAAGCCTAATTGTTTAATTCGTCGTAAGCGTTGAAACTCACTAGTATCAACTAGGTCTATTAGTAAACGATCATCAATTTGAGCACTATCAAGAGCAATTATATTATGAACAGGATCGCGATATATTATTTCAAAATGCTGAACGCCTTTTGGCGTCATATTAAACCTCTTAAACCTTTAATAAAATTTAATAACGGGCAATTACAAGGATTACCCTACAAGCACTTCTATCTAGTAAGTTGTTGTAGGGATAAGGTTTGTAATTGCCCGTCTTTATAATCTTTACTTAAAACTAGTCTCGTTCACTAGTTGGCCTATAGCTTAAAATATTCCAAAGCACATAAATTGCTGCTACTACAATTGCAACCATAAATGCGGTTTGCAACATTGCAAATATTTTCATTAAAATATCCCAAAATAGTACCCAAACAAAACTTAACAAGTAGTATCCACCAACTACTCCAACAACACCTAAAGTAAGATTTCTTAAAGCTTTCATAGTAACTCCTAGGTTTATACTTCTGTTTAACACCTTTTTGTTATATAGAACATAGTCAATTATGTTGCGACTTTCATTCGTCTTAGTACTTTGGCTAGTTCAATACGGCCTCGGTTAATTCGTGATTTGACTGTGCCTTCAGGAATTTGCAATTTATCAACAATCTCTTGATAACTTAGTTCTTCAATATCTCTCATAATTACACATTCTCGTAAATCTGGCGAGAGTTTTTCTATTGCTGAATGAACTTGTAAAGAACGTTCCTGTCGCTCAATACGTCGATGAGGGCTTTCAAATCCACCACTTAGATGATGCATATGATCATCTAAGTCATCACTAGAATCGGCTGGCTGACGGCGACGTTTACGATAATCATCAATAATTAGGTTACGAGCTAATCGCATCAACCAATTAGACAAATCTCCTAGCTCAGGATCATATTGCTCTAAAGAACGATAAATACGAATAAATACCTCTTGTGTCAGGTCTTCAGCAGATTCATGCCGGCCAGTAAAACGGTATGCTAGCTTGTAAACGCTGCGTGAATATTCCCGCACGACTTTTTCCCAAGCATCTGAGTTGCCATTACGACACTCTGTTATTAATTCTAAATCGCTCTCTGACAAGACGGTTTTATCCCCAAAAGTAAAATAAAAAGGTATTTATGAATTTACCTATTTGGTGCTACTAATGTTACTGTGCTACGGGTGCTAATTGACGCTGTGTGTAAGCGTGTGATTCAATTACAGCACATACTCTAAATCTATTTGTTAGACTGCATTGTAACGAGTAGTGCTAAAAACTAGCAAGAGAAACTAAGCATAAATAGCTTTTAATTCTCCTGGGTTTCACTTTGATAAGACTTAACTCTTTGTAAAAGAACATTTTATGCCATTTATAGATCTTAGCTCTAGCAAAATTTATTATCAGCTAATTGGAGAAGGGACACCAATAGTTTTTATCAGCGGTTGGACTCTTTCTTGTGATTACTGGTTGCCTCTAGTAGACCAACTTAAAGAAAAACATCGTTGCCTACTCTATGATGCTCGTGGCTTTGGTCGTTCACAGCCCTTATCAGCAGAATCAGGTGTTGAGATAGATGATCATAGTGAAGATCTGCATGAATTAATTACCTCTCTTAAACTTAAAGATGTAAACCTAGTAGGCCATGGTTTAGGTGTTTGGACTGCGGTACTTTGCGCTAGACAACATCCTCAGGATGTACTTACTTTAACTGCTTTAGCTCCAGAAAGTGAAGTCTCTGAAAAAGACTCTAAGTCTATAGAACTACCTTCTTTATGGCAACAAGCCAGCATTTTACTTAAGGATTTAGCTAAGGTACCAATGGTAGGAAATCTAGTAGCATGGCGTTATCATAATGCTCCTGAACCATATAAAAGTAATCTTTACCAAGATTTTGCTAAAGCTGATCGTCGAGCAGCATTTCATCTATTAGCAAGCTGTATGGGAAATGATGCTAAGCATCGTTTTCAACAAGCACTTTCAGAATTATATATTCCAACATTGCTTGTACGTGGAACAGAAGATCGAATTTGTTCAGTCCAACTACTACGTTCTTTATTTGAGATAATTAAAACTGGTAAACTAGCAACGATTCGAGGTTGTGATCATTTCCCTATGTTGGAATTTACAGAAGAGTTTGCCAAGCTTTTGCTTGCATTTTTTGAACAAAACTCTGGCCCAAAGCCTATTCATGCCTTAACTCGTCGTTAATTTCTAAAATATGAATAAGCTAAACTATTGGCTAAATAATAGGTTAAATAATCAAAACATATTACCCTGGGGAATATTTACTCTTTTTGGTGCAGTTCTAGCCATTAGCTATTTTTATCATGCTCAAGCTAATCCTAAAGTCTCTTTATGTGTATTTTATAACTTAACTCATTTACCTTGCCCAGGTTGTGGGCTTACACGCTCTTTTTGCTCAATTGCTAAAGGAGACTTGCTAGCATCATTTCATTTTCATTGGCTTGGGCCAATAATGTTTGCTGGAGTGTTTTCTATATGGCTCTCTTCCCTACTAACAATATTTCAAATTACAAAACCTTTTGAATTTTTTAAGTCATTATCTGCTAATGACTTATTTATTAAAACATCCCTTTTGGCATTAGGGCTTCATTGGTTAATACGTCTTAGCATAATTTTTTTGGGCTAAGAATTTTTACCAACCAACGCTTGTAGTTCTTGATAGACCTCTTTTACCCTTTTATCTGTTTGCTCATAACCCTCAGAAGTATCTATTTCAATATCAGCATAACGGCGTTTTTCCTCTGTAGGCATTTGTGCAGCAATTCGTGCTTCTGCTTGCTCACGAGAAAAATTATTTCTTTTTATTATTCTTTCAATTTGAGTTTCTTGGTCACAAAAAACTACAATTAGCTTGTCAAAACGCTTATAACTTCCTGTTTCAATCATTAAAGCTGCATCCATTATTACAATTGCGTTAGAGTCTTTAGCTAGGACATCTAGCATTAACTTATTTTGCTCATCAATAATAATTGGATGGAGTAGTTCATTTAACCTTTCTCTTTTTTCTTTATCATTAAAAACAATTTGCCCCAATTTAGCACGATCTATAGTGCCATCACTATTAAGTATTTCCTGACCAAATTCTGCTACTACCTTTTCATAACCTAGTCTGCCAGGGTTAACCACATCACGAGAAACTTGATCAGCATCAAAAACATAACACCCAAGCTCAGTAAATATCTTGCAAACATAACTTTTGCCTACACCAATTCCACCTGTTAACCCAACTTTTAACATAAACTTTTCTTTCTAATTTTTCTTTCTAATATAGTTATATTCCTCGTCGCAATTTAGCAGCTTTTAGAGTATTTTTCATTAGCATAGCAATAGTAAGTGGGCCAACTCCACCAGGAACAGGAGTAAGATAGCCAGCAATACTTTCACAAACTGGCTCAACATCACCTATTAAGGTATAGCCTTTCTTTTCTAGTTCCTCTAAGCGTTTGGTATAGTCAGGGAAATAACGTAAGACTTCTGTTTCTTCGCTAAGTTTATTAATTCCAACATCAATTACAATTGCACCTGGTTTAATATCTTCTGTAGTAACAAAAGCAGTACGCCCAATAGCAGCAATAATGATATCTGCTTCTTTGGTAATTTCTCTTAGTTTAGGGGTTTTTGAATGACAGATTGTTACAGTAGCATCAGCATGTGTTAGTAAGAGTGCCATTGGTAGGCCAACAATTCGGCTACGCCCTAAAACAACAGCCCGTTTACCTGCTACATTTAAGTCATAGCGCTTAAGCATTTCCATAATACCAGCAGGAGTACAAGCAACAAAACCTGTTTGTTTTAATGCAAGTCGTCCTACATTTTCTGGATGGAACCCATCAACATCTTTACTAGGACTTATAGCAGCAAAAATTTGATCTGGATTAATCTGTTTAGGCAAAGGCATTTGTACCAAAATTCCATCTATTGTGTCTTTAGCATTAAGCCTAGCAATTAATGCTAGTAATTCTTCAGTAGTAGTAGTTTCTGGTAAAGTATGGTGTTCTGAATAAAGCCCTAAAGCCTCACAGGTTTTTACTTTACTACCAACATAAACTTGAGAAGCAGGATCACTACCAACAATTACTGCTGCAAGTCCTGGTCTTATTTGATGACTTTCAAATAAAGCTTTTACCTCTTGTGCTACTTCTGCTTTGATTTCTTTGGCAACACTAAGACCATCTAATATTTTAGCGGACATAAAAAAAATATCTCCTAGTACTTTATACTCTTAACAACCTATAACCAGTCCTTTAGGGCTGGGCGGAAAGATACTGTTAGAACTGAACTTCTTTAATTTGTTTTGTATCAAGAAATTCTTTTATTAAAAAGTAAGTAGTGTAATAGCAGCAAGGCAAAGCATCAACAAGCTCGATTATTGTTACAGGCCGTTCTAGCAATAAGCGATACATTGCATCTACAGCTAGAGACAAACTAGGGTTACTAGTAGTAAGAGTAGGTCGATTTAGCTGAAAAGATGTAGTTTGCTCTGGCAATATATCACGTAATTTGTTTAGTTCATCTTGAAGTTGAACAGCTTCAATAACTAAATTCATAGCCTCACGCCAAATTAACTCACTTTCAGGCCGTGATTCCATTCTTACGCCTTGTTCAAAAGAAAATGAGCCGTTTAATTCTGCTTGGAAAAGTTGATAGAAAGCTTCTTCACCTGAAAGCTGCCCTGACCAAGCATAACGCACTTGACCATCTTCTAAATAAACCTGTCCTATTGGATAAGCACCAACTGAAGTACTCCAAGCCATTGAACGAATCAATCCTCTACCAACAGAATAAATAGTTAAAAGCCCTGATTCTTTTGTATTTATTAAGGTTTGGATTACTGTTGCTAAGTCAAAATAAAACAAACTTCCTTGAAGCTTATTTTTAGTTTGAGAGGAAAGCTTTTTATAACTACGATTTAGATATTTTGCAAAAGTCATTACCATATGCTCAGCAAAATCCGGGTTACTACGTATCATTTCTTTTAATTTCTCTGCTGAGATTTGAAAAATTTCTGCTCCTTCTGGTACACGAGCTTCAGAAATATGTGGCTCACCAGTTAATGCTGTTGTTTCACCTAATGCTTGACCTGGCCCAATATAATTAATGGTTATTTGATTGCTATCTTCTTCCTTTGGTGAGCGTAGCTCAACAATTCCATTTTGAATTACATAAAGCTTGCTAGATGGTTCGCCTATTCGAAATAATATGCTTGATGCTGGATAACTCTCTATTTGTCCACGTCTAAAAACTCTTTGTAGTAGCTCTATTGGCATATCCTTAAAAAGTGGTGTAGTACGTAGAAACTCAATTTCTTCATCTAAAGATTCAATAAAATTAACTTGAAAAGAAATACCATTTAATCCAAAACTAACTTGATCTCCATCACAAAGCGCTCTTTCACTAACAGGCTCACCATTCACAAAAGTACCATTACGACTACTTAAATCATATATAGTAAATTTGCCATCTTCTAAATGAAACTCTGCATGCATACGTGAAGCTAGCCTATGTAGCCCTTGTTCATCCTGTAAGAGTAAGTCACTAGAAATTGCCCGACCCACCTTAATCACTGGTAAGGAAAATTCCTCCATTGACCCTCGCATACTACCAGTAAGATGTGTAAAGCGTACTTTCATAAACTTTCCTAAATGTTTAAGAATAGACTCCGATTAAAGTACTTTCTGGATGGGGCTGACGTGTTTTTTTGCTAATTAAAGCTTCATCGGCTGCTGTATCAACTTCTATTATTACTTTTTCTTCAATAGCAGCTAATACTTTTTGATTATTTTCTTTTAGTTTTTTCTTATAACGAGAAATATTATCTTGGGCTAAATTCTTTCCACATTCAATTAGGTAAGTTTCGTAGCAACCAATAGGGTCACGCTTGCCCCAATAATTAAAGAGTTCTTGAGAAAAAGTGTTTCTAGCTTCTAATTCATCATGAGTTGCATGGCCCCCCATTCGGAAAGTTTCAGCAATTAATAAGACTGGGCCTTGTCCACTACGTGCTTGTTCCACTGCTAGTTTGGTAGCAGCATAAGCATCTAAAACATTGTTACCATCAAAAGCCCAACCACTAATACCATAACATTCTGGCCAATCACGAAAATCCCCACGATGATGTTGATCTAGACGTGTACCTAAAGCAACTTGGTTATTTTGAATTATCATTATTAAAGGTAGCTTTTGCACTCCAGCAAAGTTGATCGCTTCATGAAAAACCCCTGTTTTAGTTGAACCATCGCCTATCCAAGTAATTACAACTCTAGGTTGTTTACGTAACTTAAAATTAAGTGCTACTCCACCACAAACCGCTACAATATCACCAACTTGGCTAATTGGGGCCATTATTCCATCAGGTAAGCTACCAATATGTAGATCCCTTCCTTGAGTAGGAGAATCTTCTGTTGCTAAATATCCTCGAAACATAGCTTGGAGGCTCATTCCCATTTCATGACAAGCGCCAGCATTGCGAATCATTGGAGCAACAAAGTCTGTACGATGTCCATCATCCCATACACGCCTATCTAAAGCATGGACACTCCCAATAGTAGCGGCTTCTTCACCAGTGCCAAGCCAAGCTTTAGAAATTACACCTAGTTTTACCCAACGTTTTAAGGCAATATCATGTAAACGATTGCGTAACATACCTTCATACATTGCTAGTAAAGTATTAACTTCTAGGTTTTCAATAATTTTTTTACGTTTAGGATCAATTGTTAAGCTATTGCGATAAGCTTTCATCACACTTTCATCTGTTTGCCAATTAACATATTCTGGTGGATCATAAGCTGGATATCGTTTCATTAAAAAACCTCACTATATTGGGCAATTTTATCTGCCTTCTTAAAATTGGGTTAGTATTTACCCGTATATGGAAAATAGATCTGTATTTGCTCTTTTTGTTGTGCTCATTGCTATAAAGTATTTGGCTTATGGTAAGGGGACAATTTTAGCAGAAACCGTTAGCTAGTAATAATAACAAGTGCAGAAGTAGGGGCAAACCTATGTGTTTGCCCTCTTTATATGGTATTTAAAAAAGCAAACACATAGGTTTTATATAAGTTTACCCCTACTTCCCCACTTTGTTATGCTCAAGTTAATGAATTAGGCTATAATTTGGCCTGTTGGAAACTTAGAAACCTTCTGAAAAGCTGAAAATATGACATCAACAAATGATAATGACGCATTCTTTCTTTTTGAATTGGATACTGGGCGTACAGCAAATTTACCTTCTCAACAACTAGAATGGGCAAATCGTGTGTTTGCTGAGCCAATTCAGGCTGCTAGTTTGTTAAATTTGGCTGCATTAGAAGTACCACAAATTGATGTACCTACAGAAGCATCTCTTTATACACAACTACAAAACCGTGATAGTGAAATAGGAGTAATGCTCTTAGAAATACGTAAAAGTGATTTACGTGAAGCACTACAAACTATTCGTGAAACATTAGTTAAAAAAGATCGAGATTGCTCTGTTGCTCGAAATCGCTTAGAAGCATTAGAAAAAATTAATGCTTCTGAACCTAATCCACAACTACGCTATCCACAACAAACTTTTGATGATATTAAAGCTCAAATGGCAACAGATAAACGGGAAATAGCCTATTTACAACAATGGCATGCCCCATTAATGGCGCTAGACCATACATTAAAGGTTTTTGATCAAAGTAGTGGTCGGGCTTCTAAAGTTAACGAACAATTAGTGCGTCTTATTGGTCAAGGTTTTCGTGGTCAAGCAAGATTACGCGCTTTTGCTGGCCATTTTCGTGATGCAAGTAAAAAGCGATTACCTAATCTTAAATCTTACTCACATGGTAAAGACTTTAGTGGCTATTTACTAAATACTGGCCAAGATCAAACACCTATAGCAATTGATGATCGTACCGCTGCTTATCTACGCCATTTATTAGAAGTAATCAATTTATTAGCTGAGTTATCTACAGAGTTTTTACGTAATTGTGTCAACATCCCTTCTGGCTCTTGGAAACCGCTATTAACACTAGTCCGTGCAATAGTAGAATTTTTCTATATTTGCAATTTTGAGCTACCACACTTTTATATTAATTTAGCTGTAGATGCCCAAGATCCTACTAAAAACTGGCATTTTGACCTAACAGAGAATCAATGGAAAGATACACAAGAAGACACTAATAGTAATAAGTACTTAAAACGATTAGGAGCAGAAACATCTTTATTATTATCTGACAATAGTGCTTTGCTTAAATGTCGTACAATAGACGAGCTTAACCGTTTTCTAAAAATAGCTGCCCCTCTTAAAACAATACCACCTGAACCTGTGACATTTTGCCCCTATCGTGCATGTGGACTAGCTGAATATGAAGATAATAATAATCAAAAAATAAAATTAACTACTGCTTTTAATACTATTGGAACATTATTAGAGCAATTAGTTGCTGATAACCCTTCTTGCTCACGTATTTCTAATAGTCCTCTAGGTAATACCTTAAACACTTTAGTTGGAATGGCAGAACTTGACCCACGAGCTTTTGGCCTAGAAAGTAATTTACCTGCCTTAAAAGATTCTGATAGGTTTGGGCTATTATCAGACTTTTGGAAACTAATAGGACGTTGGCGTGCAATTTCAATGTTAGGAGATGATTATGCAAAAAGGGTAACAAAAGGAATGGAGGCAATTGGGCAACCAGGACCAGATCACCCTACATTTTTAAGTGTAGTATTAAAGCCAACTATGGTCAAAATGGCTATAGATGATGGAGATGAGCTAATAGATCCTTTTAGTGCATTAATGTTAGCTGATCAAGTAAGACTACTAGAAATGCTGAATATTTCTTGGACAATTGCAGAAGACTTTTTAGATAGGTTAAAGGCTGTTCATTCTATAGGTAAACTTAAACGTATTGTAGAAGGGTTACCTCAACTAGGAGCAACAGCGCAAAGTTCATTACAAAAGCGTTTTAACCCTAAATGGATGGAAGCAACTAGTTGGATTTGGTCGCTACTACGTAGTTGTGCCCCTTCTGTATGGGATTTCTGGTCTAAGCTACAAAATCCACAACTTTGGGATGAATATGCTAATGCCCCAACAATGCAGGCTTTTACCAAACTACTACGTTTATTTTGTGAGATAGGTAGATTAGTGCTACTTATTGAAGCTAGTGGTTCTGCAATTGCTGAAAGACTACAATTTACTGTAGAAAAAGCTAGCCAATCAATTCTATCAGGTGTTCAAGGCTATCTTGAAGGTAATACTATGCCTGTTCCTCTAGTAGAAGTCATTAATTATTACTATGACCCAGAAGTAAGATTTGACACCTGTATTGCATTTACTAGTAGTTTTCGTAGTTACTTAAAACAAGTAGGAACAGATCTAAAAGCAATGAAGGCTAGTGAGGCTCACATTAAAGGAGTAACAGCTATTTTACGTCAGTTAGATCTGCTTTATCCGCCTAGTGTTTCAGTTAAAGAAATCCCTCAAGAAGAAGTTTTAGTTACTCCACCTGCCATTAGTAACCCTGAATTAATAGGGGCAATTACAGAAAAGGATGCTGAGCTTTTTTCTCGTGTTTTTTATGAGTTATTAGGTCAAACAGAACAAGACACTAACTGTTTTCTAAAAGTTCTTTCTATGTTAGCTCGTAAAGAGACTTTAGATTTTATTTATACTGCTGATCGTATTCGTCCAACGATTATGCTAATGCTGACTAAACGTGAACAACGTCTATTACTACTAACATTTCCAACAACAACAAAAAATTTCTTTACTTATTTACAATCAATAGATTCTAGTAGAGATAAAATTGACCAAGCTCAATGGGGTACACTTAAAACTCGTTGTAATGAATATTTCCAACAAATGCAAGATTTTGCAGACTCTCTTACAGATTTAACTCAACATTTACCTAGAATCTTACCTTCTGATCGTGAAATAGTTAATAACTTTATTAAAGCTAATGGCCCAGCTAACAGGGATTTACCATTTTTAATGTTTTTTGCTTGTGATCATTTAATTATGGATATTTGTACTAACAATGCTGAACGTCCTTATCAAATGGAAAGTGCACTAGGAAAATTACGGGCATACTTACGAGAGCAAATGGGAGCAGAGTTTCAAGAGCCTTCTATAGAACTTTTTCCTATTGGTGGAGGTAGAATAGCTTGTAGAGAAGGGCATTTCTTTCTTACAGGGCATAATGAATCATTTGAACTAGCTTTTACTGACCCACATGAATCAATGACTAACTATATTATTTCTAAAGTGGCTTCAATTAAATTTAGTTATGCAGCACAAGTTCTAAAGGCAGAATTTCCTGACTTACGTTTCTTTACTCAACTTTAATAGCTTCTTGTAAACTCATTCTTTTTGAAACTCATTTTATGCTAATTAAAATGAGTTTCAAGCTCTATTTTTTTACTCTTTTCCTATTTAGAAAACCTCTTTAAAAACCCCAAAACAAACCCGCTGTAAGCCTCCTGTTTAAGACTACCATCAGGCATAACTGTTGCATCACACAAAAACAAGCAGTTAGGAAAAGGGTTTACCTAGCTGTTGAGGGAAAATTTAACCACTATAGGTGGAAATATTATGAAAAACCAAAACAAGTGGAAAAAAGTAATTATTCTAATAATTTTACTAGTTATTTCCATAGTAGGTATTACTTATGTTTTAGATAATAAATCCTCAGCTGATGAGTTTATTACCTCTTCTGTTATACAAGGAAATATTAGTAATAATGTGACAGCTACAGGGCTTGTACAAACCATTACTACAGTACAAGTTGGAAGCCAACAGTCAGGAACAATTTCTTGGTTAGGGGCGGATTTTAATTCTCAAGTTAAAAAAGGACAAATAATTGCACGCCTTGATCCTTCCACATTACAAGCACAGGTCGACAATGCAACAGCAGCTTTAGATAGCGCATTAGCAGCCAAAGAAATGGCTGAGAAAGCCTATAGCCAAGAATTAGCTAATATTGAAAGCTCAAAAGCTAATCTAACTGTTTTACGTATCCAAAGTGAAGATGCTCAAAGAATAGTCACACGTAATAAAGAAATAGCTAATATAATATCTGCTCGTGAAATAGAATCTTCTATGGCTAGCGCCCAAGTTGCCCAAGCCCGGTATAATCAAGGATTAGCGCAACTTAAACAAGTTGAAACTTCTGCTAGTTCAGCAAAGGTAAAAATTACCCAAACAATGGCTCAAGTTCAGCAAGCAAAAACTATCCTTGAGCAAGCAAAAATAAACTTAGAAAGAACAATTATTACTTCTCCTATTGATGGTATTGTCATATCACGCAATGTAGATGTAGGACAAACCGTAGCAGCTAGTCTACAAGCACCAACCTTATTTACTATAGCTAACGATCTATCAAAAATGCGGGTACTTGCTAATATAGATGAAGCTGATGTTGGTAATATTAAACAAAATCAACTAGTTAACTTTACAGTTGATGCCTTTCCTAAAGATCTATTTCAAGGAACTATTTTAGAGGTTCGTCTTAACCCAATAACTACACAAAATGTTGTTATCTACAATGCTGTTATCAATTTTGATAACCCTGGTGAAAAACTCCATCCTGGAATGACAGCTAATGTAGTTATACCTATTGAACATAGGGAAGATGTGTTACTTGTACCAAATACAGCACTACGTTTTAAGCCTCAACAAGAAGACCTACCAGAATCTGTTCAAAAAAGTAAAAGTGCTGACCAACAAAACACTAATTCAGATAACAGAAGAGGCTCTAGAAAAGCTACTGCTCAACAAAGTGATCCTACCAAAGACACTACCAAAGATATTAGTCAAAAGCCTCAAGCTACAGAAAATACAGAAAGTTCACCAGCTTTGGAAAGCAAACAATCTAAAGCTGAGCATGCTATTGTTTGGGTACTTAATGCCCAAAACACTCTTGAGCGTCGTAGGATTCAATTAGGGATTACAGATGGCAAAGTAACAGAAGTAGTAAGTGGAAACTTAAAAGTAGGAGACAAAGTTGTTACTAGTAAATCTAGTAAATCTAGTAGTACTAAATCATCTCAACCACAATCAACTTCACCATTTAGTAATAGACCACCAATGGGCGGCGGTCGTAGAGGAGCTTAAGCCATGACTCTTATTTATTTGGAGAATATCAAAAAAGTATATAGCACTGGTGATATTGAGCTAATGGCGCTTAAAGGTATCTCATTAAAAATTGAACAAGGTGAATTTGTAGCAATTATGGGGTCTTCTGGTTCAGGTAAATCAACAGCTATGAATATTTTAGGCTGTCTTGATCGTGCTACTGAAGGAGTTTATTTACTTGATGGTCAAGATGTTTCACGTCTTAGTAAAGATGAGCTAGCAGACATTCGTAATCGTAAAATAGGTTTTATTTTTCAAGGGTTTAACTTATTACCTCGTACTAGTGCATTAGAAAATATAGAATTACCAATGCTTTATTTAGGAATTAAAACAAATGAGAGGTTAAAACGTTCTCAAAAAGCGCTTTCAATGGTTGGGTTAGCTGGTAAAGAGCAAAGTTGCCCTAATCAACTTTCTGGCGGGCAACAACAAAGAGTAGCAATAGCCCGCTCATTAGTTAATGACCCTTCTTTGATTCTTGCTGATGAACCAACAGGTAATTTAGATAGCAAAACTTCTACTGAAATTATGGAAATTTTTCAAGTTCTTAATAGAGAAGGTATTACCATTATTTTAGTAACTCATGAACCAGATATAGCTCAATTTGCCAAACGTATAATAGTTTTCAAAGATGGTCTTATTAAGGAAGATAAACTAGTGCCTCAACCTCTAGACGCTCATCAAGTGCGTATTGAACAAGAATCAGCAACCTATAAGGAGCATTATATATGACTTTCTTTATGATCTTAAAAATTGCACTTAGAGCGTTGTTACGTAATAAAATGCGAGCAGCTTTAACAATGCTTGGAATTATTATTGGGATTGGTTCTGTAATTGGTATGGTATCTCTTGGTCAAGGAGCACAAGCTTCTGTACAAGCACAAATAAATAGTATGGGAACCAATCTACTTTATGTAACCCCTGGAACAGTTAGTTCTTCTGGAGCAAGAATTGGTTCTGGGTCTTCAAACACATTAACAGCAGATGATATTGAGGCAATACTATATGAGGTAGCTAGTGTAAAAACAGCAAGTCCTGGAGTACGTGCTAATGCATCTGTTGTGTTTGGAAATCAAAATTGGTTTACAGGTGTTCAAGGGGTTAATGAAAATTTCCCTGAAATCCGTAGTTGGAATATAAGTAGTGGTGAATTTTTTACTAAAGCTGATGTTAGCAATGCAACAAGAGTTTGTGTAATTGGTCAAACAATAGTTGACAAGCTATTTGCAGGTGTTGATCCAATAGGCCAAACTATTCGCTTGCGTAATTTAGCTTTTAGAGTTGTTGGAGTGATGGCACCTAAAGGACAAAACTCTTATGGCCAAGACCAAGATGACACAATAATGATTCCTTACACAGCAGCACAAAAAAAATTACTTTCTATTACACATATACATTTTGCAATGGTTTCTGCTATCTCTGAAAACACAACTTATACAGCACAAAATGAGATTATAGCCTTACTACGAGAACGTCATAAGCTTACCGCCAATGAAGAAAATGATTTTACAGTACGAAATATGACAGATGTTTCTGAAGCAGCAGAAGAATCTAACAGAATTCTTACTATATTACTTGGTAGTATAGCTTCTGTTTCCTTAATTGTTGGAGGTATTGGTATTATGAACATAATGCTTGTTTCTATAACTGAAAGAACTAGAGAAATAGGCATTAGAATGGCAATAGGAGCACGTAGCAGTCAAATAAGATTACAATTTCTTATTGAAGCAATTGTGCTTAGTGTTATTGGAGGGTTAATTGGCATAGCGCTTGGGGTAGGGATTGCGTTTGGTATTTCAGCAGGGTTTGGCTGGCCTACATTGATTTCTAAAACAGCAATTATTATTTCTGTTATTTTTTCTATTACTATAGGGGTATTTTTTGGATTTCACCCAGCACATAAAGCAGCTTCACTAGATCCTATTGATGCACTACGTTATGAATAGAATTAGATCCTCTCAAGTGGAATTTTCAACTACTCTTTTTGAATAATCTCACAAATCATATCTAGAATTGTCTTTACACCTCTTTAACTATAATTTTGCTTATTTATAACTGTAAATAAATCAATATATTAAGAATCATTTTTATTAACTACTTTAGAATTAATGTACTGGCACAGTCATTGCGTAGAGTTGTTAGTAAGAAACAGCTAGTTATTTTTATAATTGAATAACTAAACAAAAATCTTATTACTTTAACAAAAGATAAAGACTATTTGTGTAAAGCTATTCTCTTTACTTAAGAAAAGAGGCTTAAGATGAAAGAAAATATAGTCATCCTAGATGCTAATGAAGCCGCTGCTTACATTGCTCATAAAACTAATGAAGTAATTGCTATTTACCCAATAACCCCATCTTCAGCAATGGGAGAATTTGCTGATGCTTGGTCAGCACAAGGAATTAATAATATTTGGGGATCAGTGCCATTAGTCCAAGAAATGCAATCTGAAGGCGGTGCAGCAGGTACAGTTCATGGAGCCTTACAAACAGGTGCTTTAACTACTACTTTTACTGCTAGCCAAGGATTATTACTAATGATCCCTAATATGTATAAAATTGCTGGTGAGTTAACTAGCACAGTTTTTCATATTGCTGCCCGTTCATTAGCAGCACAAGCATTATCAATCTTTGGCGATCATAGCGATGTAATGGCTACTCGTGGCACAGGTTGGGCAATGTTATTTGCTAATTCTGTTCAAGAAGTAATGGACTTTGCTTTAATTACCCAAGCAGCCACATTAGAAAGCCGGATTCCTTTTTTACATGTTTTTGATGGCTTTCGCACCTCACATGAAGTAATGAAAATAGTTCAAATTCCTGATCAAACTATTAAGGAAATGATTAATAGTGATTTAGTCTATGCTCATCGTAGCCGTGCACTTTCACCAGATCATCCTGTTATTCGTGGTACTGCTCAAAATCCAGATGTGTTTTTTCAAGCTAGAGAAACTGTTAACCCTTACTATTTAGCCACTCCAGAAATTGTAGAAAATTTGATGGATAAGTTTGCTAGTTTAACAGGCCGACAATATCAGCTTTTTGATTACTATGGGGCAAAAGATGCAGACCGCGTTTTAATTCTAATGGGATCTGGATGTGAAACAGTCCAAGAAACCGTAGATTATTTAATAGATAAAGGGGAAAAAGTAGGTTTACTAAAAGTCAGATTGTTTAGACCTTTTTCTACAGAACATTTCTTAAAAGCCTTACCAAATACAGTTAAAGCTATTGCTGTGCTAGATCGCACTAAAGAACCAGGGGCAGCAGGCGAACCACTTTATCAAGATATAGTTACAGTCATTAGTGAGGCTTTTTCTAGTAATAATCTAGCACTAAATAGTTTCCCTAAAATTATTGGTGGGCGTTATGGGTTATCTTCTAAAGAATTTACTCCTAGTATGGTAACTAGTATTTTTAGAGAACTAGCTAAAACAAACCCTAAAAATCATTTTACCATTGGCATTAATGACGATGTAACTCACACAAGCCTAGAATATGATAGTGAGTTAGATATTGAACATAAAGATGTAATAAGGGCTATTTTCTGGGGTTTAGGTTCAGATGGAACTGTAGGAGCAAATAAAAACTCTATTAAAATTATTGGTGAAGAAACCCCATTTTACACACAAGGTTACTTTGTTTATGACTCTAAAAAATCTGGTGCGCGGACTATCTCCCATCTTAGATTTGGGCCACGCCCAATTCATAGCACTTACCTAATTAAACAGGCTAGCTTTATTGCTGTACATCAATTTAATTTTCTTACCCGTTATAATGTGCTAGAAAATGCTGCTTTAGGAGCAACTGTACTACTTAATAGCCCCTATGGTGCAAATGAAGTTTGGCAGCATTTACCTAAACTTATCCAACAGCAAATCATTAGTAAAAACCTTAAACTCTATGTTATTGATGGCTATGCTGTTGCCAAAAAAGCAGAAATGGGTAATAGAATAAATACCATAATGCAAACCTGTTTTTTTGCTATTAGTGGTGTACTCCCTCGCCAAGAAGCAATTACTAAAATAAAAGCAGCAATTAAAAAGAGTTATAGCCAACGAGGTGAAAGAGCAGTTAATAAAAATTATCAAGCAGTAGACCAAACTTTAGCTAATCTTTATCAAGTAGTAATTCCTAATACTCTTGATAGCAATATTGATATGCTTGAGTTTGCACCAACAGATGCTCCAGAGTTTGTTCGTAATGTCACAGCTAAAATTATTGCAGGAGAAGGCGATTTACTCCCAGTTAGTGCAATGCCTGTAGATGGAACTTACCCACTTGGTACTTCCAAATGGGAAAAACGCCACTTAGCACAAGAAATTCCTGTTTGGGATACAGATCTTTGTATTCAATGTGGTAAATGTGTGATGGTTTGTCCTCATGCTGTAATTCGTGCAAAAATCTATGATTCAAAATACTTAGAGACTGCTCCTAGTACTTTTAAGTCTGCTAAGCCTAATTTCCGTGAGTTACCAGATAAAAAATATAGCTTACAAGTATCAGGAGAGGATTGCACAGGATGTCAACTTTGTGTAGAAATCTGTCCTGTAAAAGATAAACAAAATGTTGAGCATAAAGCTCTTAATATGTCCCCTTATCAACCTCTTTGCGAACAAGAAAAACAAAATTGGGACTTTTTTAGCAAACTACCAGAATTTTCTCGTTTTAATACATTAAAGTTTGACTCTGTAAAAAACATTCAAGTGCTACAACCACTATTTGAATTTTCTGGTGCTTGTACTGGTTGTGGTGAAACCCCTTATCTAAAGCTAATTTCTCAACTATTTGGGGATCATAGCATTATTGCTAATGCTACAGGTTGCTCTAGTATTTTTTGCGGTAACTTACCTAGTACCCCTTGGACAACTAATTCTGCTGGATTTGGCCCAGCTTGGAGCAATTCCCTTTTTGAAGATAATGCTGAATTTGGTTTAGGGATGCGTTTAAGCCTAGATAAACAACTAGAATATGCTCTATCTCTAGTTGTTAAACTTAAAGATGTTATAGGGACAGATTTAGCAGAAGCAATTATTAATGCTGATCAGTCTTCAGATATAGGAATTGACGCACAACGTAAACGCATTAGTGAGCTAAAAGTATTGCTTGAAAAGCGTCCAGAACTAATAGCTAGAGATTTATTAAACCTATTGCCAGCATTAACAAAGAAAAATGTTTGGATTGTTGGTGGAGATGGTTGGGCTTATGATATTGGATTTGGTGGACTAGACCATGTATTAGCTAGTGGGCGTAATGTTAATATACTAGTACTAGATACTGAGGTTTATTCTAATACTGGTGGTCAATCATCTAAAGCTACTCCTTTAGGTGCAGTAGCTAAGTTTGCTGCTGGTGGCAAGACTACAGCTAAAAAAGACCTAGGTATGATGGCAATTGATTATGGAAATGTTTATGTTGCACAAGTAGCGCTAGGAGGAAGCGATAGCCAAACAGTAAAAGCATTTTTAGAAGCTGAAGCCTATCCTGGCACTTCATTAATTATTGCTTATAGCCATTGTATTGCTCATGGAATAGACATTTCTAAAGGGCTAAGCCAACAAAAATTAGCTGTTGACACAGGTTATTGGCCGCTTTACCGCTATAATCCAGCACTTAAAGCACAAGGTAAAAATCCTTTTCAACTAGATAGCAAAGCTCCAAAAATACCATTTAAGGATTATGCTTATAATGAAACTCGCTACAATATGTTAGCTCAAACTAACCCTATTATTGCTGAAGAGTTTATGGCAAAAGCACAAAAAGAAATTATGGCAAAATGGCAAAAATATGAACAACTAGCCAAAACCATTTAAGCCCAGCTTTGAAAGGCTGGTCTATTATCAAGAGCAACTATTGGGGTTTAAGAGTTATAAAATCCCCTAAATTTTTAGCAAAGGTTTAGCCATGGAAAAACCTGTTTTCGATAAGAAAACTATTGCAGCATGGTGTAGTTATGATTTTGCTAATTCTATTTACTATGCTGTTATTCCATCTACTATTTGGTCATCTTATTATGCTAATCAAATAGTAGGAAATACTGATGGGTTAGGTGATTTATGGTGGGGTAAAGTAGTTTCTACTTCAATGCTAATAGTAGCAATTATTTCCCCAATAATGGGTACTATTGGAGATCAAGCTAAGATACGAAAGCGATTATTAGCTATTTATACTCTTGTTTCTGTATTAGCTACTTGTTTTTTAGGGCTAGTATCACCAGGAATGGTGTTATTTGGTTTTCTACTTTCAGTTATTTCTTTTGTTGGGTTAGAAGGGGCATTAGTTTTTTATAACTCCTATTTACCAGAAATTGCCCCTGAAGACTATCAAGGGCGTGTTTCTGGCTGGGGGTTTGCGCTTGGCTATGCAGGTTCATTGATGGGATTAATGGTAGTACTACCGTTTATTCAAAAAAACCAATATGGTATGGCTTTTTTAATTACTGGATTAGGTTTTTTACTCTTTGCACTACCATCACTAATTTGGCTACCTAAAGATGTTAAAGGTGAAGTTACTGTAAAACAAGCCACTAAATCAGCATTAAAAGTAACTTGGGAAACATTACAGTTAGTACGTAATACTCCTAAAATGCGTAACTATTTATTAGCTTATTTTTTCTATGAAGATGGTACTAATACAGTAATCAATATGTCTGCTATTTTTGCATCAAAAACGCTTGGGTTTGCTGCTACAGAATTAATTATTTTATTTGCGATAGTACAAATTAGTGCTTTATTAGGCTCTTTACTTTGGGCAAAACCAACAGATCGTTTTGGAGGCAAAAGGATTATTTTAATTCTTCTAGTGCAATGGTGTATGGTTGTTATTGCTACATATTTTGTTCAAACCAAATTGCAATTCTTTATAATTGCAATATTTGCAGGAAGTGGCTTGGGAGCTATTCAATCTGCATCAAGAGCAATGATGTCCTCACTAGTACCAAAAGGAAAGGAAGCAGAAATTTTTGGCCTCTATGCTTTATGTGGTAAATCTGCTTCTATTATGGGGCCACTTTTGTTTGGTATTGTTTCTATATATAGCCAAGGTAATCAACGTTTATCTATTCTTTCTGTTTTAATTTTTTATGTTATAGGAGCAATATTATTAACTCGCTGCAAAAGTCCACAAAAGCAAATACCTCAAGAAAATATATCTGTAGCTAATGTAGCTAGCTAGCTAATAGTTAACTATTTTAGCTCTAAAGCTCGTTCACGAAGGTATTTGAGCTTGTCGCGTAGTTCTGCTGCTCGTTCAAACTCTAGTTTTCTAGCAGCTTCTCGCATTTCCATTTCTAATCGTTTCATTGTTTCTTCTAGGTTCTTTGTAGTGTATTCCTCAAATTGATCTAACTCTAATGGCACCTTAAAATAGCCCGCTTCATAAGCTGTTACTAAAGTAGCTTCTATTGCTTTAACTATTGTTTGTGGAGTAATTCCATTTTCTTGATTAAATTTTTCTTGTATTGCACGACGTCTAGCTGTTTCTTCAATAGCATAACGCATTGAATCAGTGATTCTATCAGCATAAAGAATTGCTCTACCATTAACATTACGTGCAGCACGTCCTATAGTTTGGATTAATGATGATTGACTACGTAAAAAACCTTCTTTATCTGCATCTAGAATTGCAACTAAAGAAACTTCAGGTAAGTCTAAGCCTTCGCGTAGTAGGTTTATACCGATTAGCACATCAAATTCTGCCCGGCGTAAATCTCTAAGGATTTTAATTCTTTCTAATGTTTCAATTTCTGAATGTAGGTAACGAACACGAATGCCAATATCTGCATAGTATTCACAAAGATTTTCTGACATTTTTTTAGTTAATGTTGTTACTAAAACACGTTCATTTCTAGCAACACAAACTCTAATTTCTTCTAGTAGATCATCAATTTGACCTTTAACTGGTCTAACTATTACTTCTGGATCAAGAAGTCCTGTAGGGCGAATTACTTGCTCGATTATTTCTCCTTGTGTTTTATTTAGTTCATAAGGGCCTGGAGTAGCAGACACAAAAATACATTGTTTAACAGTAGTTTCCCATTCTTCAAATTTTAATGGACGGTTATCCATAGCTGAAGGAAGGCGAAAGCCATAATCAACTAAAGTTTGTTTACGTGAGCGATCTCCATTATACATCCCACGAACTTGAGGAACGGTTTGATGGCTTTCATCAACGACAATCAAAGCATCTTCTGGTAAATAATCAAAGAGTGTTGGAGGATGTTCACCTGGTTTTTTGCCAGTTAAATGACGAGAATAATTTTCAATTCCTCTACAAAAACCTAGTTCTTTGATCATTTCAAGATCATAAATAGTACGTTCATGAAGACGCTGAGACTCTAGCACTTTATTTTGAGCAATCATTTTAGGTTCCCAGTCTTCTAACTCTTCTTTAATAGTCTTAACTGCTCTTTTAATAATATGTTTAGGTGTAACAAAGTGAGAACGTGGATAAATAGGCATTCTACCATTATGTTTTGTTAAAACTTCGCCTAGCAACGGGTCTATAGTAGAAACGGAGTCTATTTCATCGCCCCAAAATTCAATCCTAATACCTCTATCTTGATAACTAGGGTAAACCTCTACAATATCACCACGGACTCTAAATTTACCTCTTTCAAAAGCTATATCATTACGTTCATATTGTAGTTCTACTAATTTTTTTAGTAGTTCAGTTCTAGTAATTTGCTGACCGGGTTCAACAAAAAATAACATTCCATAATAAGATTGAGGGTCACCAATACCATAAATACAAGAGACAGAAGCAACAATAATACAATCACGTCTTTCAAAGAGTGAGCAAGTAGCAGAAAGCCTTAAACGGTCAATTTCATCATTGATAGTAGCTTCTTTTTCTATATAAGTATCTGTTGAAGGCATATAGGCTTCTGGCTGGTAGTAATCATAATAACTAACAAAATACTCTACAGCATTATTTGGGAAAAAGCTTTTAAACTCTTGAAAAAGCTGGGCAGCCAAGGTCTTGTTATGTGCCATTACTAATGTTGGGCGTTGTATTTTCTCAATTACAGAAGCAATAGTATAGGTTTTACCTGAACCTGTAATACCTAATAAAACTTGGTGAGGTTCACCAGAATTTAAGTTATCAACTAATTGCTTAATTGCTGCGGGTTGATCGCCACGTGGTTGATAATCAGAAATAAGCTCAAATTTCATAAATTTTCCTGACTTCTGTATTAAATGATTAATAAATTACGTCTTTAAGAAGTAAATATTTTTAGCCTACTGGCACAATAAATACCGCTTAAGTGAATTAAAAGAGAAATTATAAAGATGGTTTTTCGATTGAGCAAATTTAAATGCTGATTTTGTTACTAACTTGATGTATGTAAAATATTATTGGAAATATGTAGGGGACAAAGCTTTGCCCTATTATTTAGAAGGACAGGCACTTTGGTCTCTTCTTACAGTCCTTACTGGCTTGACAAAATTATAGGTTGTTCAAATAATTGAGTATCTCCTTATTTTTCTTCTCCTTAAGAGGTTACTATTAATAAACTAGTCTATTCTACTAATTTTACGGATTTAACCTTGTTTCGACGGGGTAAAGTTCGAGATGTTTATGATCTAGGTAAAGAGTTACTTATAGTTGCTACAGATCGTATTTCCGCCTTTGATTGTATATTGCCCAATGCAATCCCAGAAAAAGGGCTGGTATTAAACCAAATGTCATTATTTTGGTTTGAGTTTTTAAAAGACATAGTTAAAAACCATTTAATCACTGCTAAAATTAGTGAGTACCCTAAAACATTACAGCAATATTCTGAAATTTTAGATGGGCGTTCTATGTTGGTACATCGCACAGAAGCAATCCCTATAGAATGTGTTGCTCGTGGGTATTTAGCTGGTTCTGGATGGAAAGAATATAGTAAAACAGGTGAAGTATGTGGCATTAAATTACCAGCTAACTTAAAAGAATCGGAGCAATTACCAGAGCCAATTTTTACTCCTGCGACCAAAGCAGAATCAGGCCATGATGAAAATATCTCTGAAAGCAGGATGGCAAACTTAATTGGTGAGGAATTAACAGCCAAATTAAAAGATCTGACTTTAGCTATTTATCAAAAAGCATCTGAGTATGCTAGTTTGCAAGGAATTATTATTGCTGATACTAAACTAGAGTTTGGTTTATTAGATGAAAAAATAATTTTAATAGATGAAGTATTGACACCAGATTCTTCAAGGTTTTGGCCTGCAAAGCTTTATAAATCAGGTTGTAGTCAGCCTTCTTTTGATAAACAATATGTACGTGATTATTTAGAAACTTTGGTTTGGGATAAACAAGACCCTGCCCCAGAGTTAACACCAGAAATAATTGCGGCAACTAGTGAAAAATATAAAGACGCTTATCATTTGTTAACAGGTGTTAGGTTGACAAACTAGGATTTTGCATGCGTGATAAATTAGAAAATTTAATTGATGAAATGATTGAGCGCGGTATTTTATTTGAAGATGCTTTGGCTGAGTTTGAGAAAGTGTTTATCTTAAAAGTTTTGACTTATCATCGAGGTAATATTTCTAAAGCTAGCGAACAGCTAGGCATTCATCGTAATACTTTAAGTAAGCGTATAGAAAAATATAATGAACAATTTCTGTCAGAAAACCAACCTAGCCCCCCTACTATAAAAAAAAGTTAACCTAGCCCCCACCTTAAAAGGATTGGTTTATTATCAAAAGCCCTAGAAGAGCTTTGAAAAACTCATAACAATTAGGCCACAGACTAACTTAGATAAAATTTCTAGTCTTATAATTTGTTAATTTTTTGTTAAAATCAAAACTCTATCAAGTCCATTTAATAATTAATATCAAATTGCTCTAATTGGTGTAACACTAGTATGTACGCTAATTACATATAAGTTTTTTGTCTTTTATAATAACTAAAAGTTGTCAGAATTTTATTTATAAAGCAAATGTTTAAGCTAGATTTCATTATTAAAACATTAATTAGCACCATTATTTTGATGGCGGTTCTAATTATCTGGCCTAAACAACTTTATAGCCAGGAATCTCGCACACATTTTGATCATTTTACTCAAGACCAAGGGCTTTCTAACAACGCTATACGCTCTATTTTACAAGATAATAAAGGGTTTTTATGGGTTGGAACTGAATATGGGTTAAATCGTTATGATGGGCATAATTTTAAAAATTATGTTTATCCTAGTTCCTTCCCTGCTACAGGAGTTTTAGCTATTTATGAAGATAGATCTGGCACACTTTGGGTAGGCACATCTGACGCTGGATTACTTAGATATAATCCTGATAATGACTCTTTTTCAGTAGTCTCTATATATAACTTTAAAATGCCTAATGGTAATCTTGCTTGGATCCAAAATATTTATCAGGATAGACAAGGTATTTTATGGCTTGCAACTATTGGAGGATTAACAAAACTAGATCCTACTAATAATCAATGTACTCAATACTTAAAAGATATAGTTGATATTACTGACATAATAGAAGACCTTAATGGCAATCTTTGGCTTAATCAGGGGGAAGGACTTAGATTATTTGACCGTCAAACAGGACAAATAATAGATAATATTATTTTAGCTCCAAAAGTTCAAAACCCTGTTAATTGTGGAAGACAGCTAGCATTACTTCAAAATGGGAATATTGTTACTATTACTAATGCCAAGCTCTATATAGTAGATCCGGTAGCAAAACAAATTGTGTCTCAATATCCAGAATTTGAACTAGCAGATATTAGTAATTTATGTCTAATTAATAGTAGTATTTTATGGTTAGGAACAAGGCAAAAAGGGTTAATAAAGTTAGACTTATCAACTAACAAGACTATTTACTATAAAAATGATGCTAAAGATCCTGATAGTTTAGCTGGAAATCATATTTCGGCTTTATGCCAAGATAGATCTGGGGTTTTATGGATTGGAGACTTATCTTATGGGCTAAACAAATTATCACCTTATAAAAACCTCTTTCGCCTTTATCGTAATAATCCATTTATTGAAAACACCATTAGCAATAATTATATTCGTGGTATTTGTGAAGATAAAGATGGGTTTATTTGGGTATCTACAGTATTTGGAGGGCTTAACAAAATAGATCGCCAAACTGAACAAATTACTCAGTATCAACATAATCCAAATAATCCTTATTCTTTAGCTAGTAATACAGTTTGGAATGTTTATCAAGATAGTAAAGGGTCTTTATGGGTTGGAGTGCAACCAGGTGGATTACAGCTTTTTGACTCCCAAAATAACAAATTTATTTCTAGCAATTATTTTTTTGATACTCCTAATAATGCTAATGTAGTTACCATAATGTTTGAAGATAGTGCTGGTCGGTTGTGGTTTGGTGGTAATAATCAACTGCGTTTAATGAATGGCGATCGCAGGTCTGCTATTAGTTATACAAAAGAATACTTACCAACCTGGAATATAGGTAATGAAGTACAATCAATTTTTGAAGATAGTAGGGGTAATATTTGGGTTGGGGCTGAAAGTGGATTTTTAGAATTTAACCCTAAGAATAATAATCTTATTAGCTATAAAGATCTTGTAAACCCAGGGACTTATATAACCTCTTTTTTAGAGGATAAAGAAAAAAATATTTGGATTGCTACTAAAGGCGAAGGTATTTTATGTTTTAACCCTCTAACAAAAAAGTTTATTAGGATCACAGAAAAAGATGGGCTTCCTCATAATAATACATATGGAATACTTAAGGATGATAAAGAAACTTTTTGGATAAGCACAGACAATGGAATAACTCATTACAACCCAAAAACAAAAACATTTGAGAGCTTTGGTATTAGTGATGGGTTACAAGGAAAAGAGTTTAATCGTCGAGCATTTTTTAAGAGCCGTGATGGAGAATTTTTCTTTGGTGGGCCAAATGGGTTAAATAGCTTTTATCCTGAAAAAGTTACTAAAAATGCTACTCCTCCTAAAATTGTTATTACTGAACTTTTAGCAACAGGAAATTATTTAGCTCTACCAAATAATACTGAAAAAGCTATAGAGTTAAATTATACAGAAAGATCCCTACAAATTAACTTTACTGCAATAGATTTTAATGCCTCTGAAAATAATATTTACAAATATAGACTGCAAGGTTTTGATAAAGATTGGGTTCAGATACGTGGAAAAAATACTGTTACTTATACTAACCTATCTCCTGGTAATTATTTGTTTGAAGTTACTGGTACAAATAATCATCAAGTTTGGCAGCCTAATCTTACTAGATTAAAAATAAATATTTTACCTCCTCCTTGGCGTACACCTTTGGCATATTTTCTTTATATTCTTTTAGTTAGTAGCTCTATTTTTTTGATTGTAAAATACCAAACCAATAAATTAAAAATTAAAGCAAACATTCAAGAAGCACATTTGAGAGCAGAGGCGGCTGAAGCTCAAGCAAAAGTGGCTGAAGTTCAAGCAAAAGTGGCTACTTTTGAAACACAAGCATTAGAAATAAAGAGGCAAGCATTAGAAAAAGAAAACCTCCAACGTATAGAAAACGAGACAAAAATTAAACAAAAAAATCTAGAACTTGAAGAGGCAAATCTTAAGTTAAAAGAACTAGATGAAGTTAAAGCTAAATTTGCTGCAATGCTAGTACATGACCTAAAATCCCCATTAACTGTTGTAAACCTGACTTTAGAAATGCTACTAGCTAAAACTATTGATCCTGACCCTGACCTAGTAGGTATGGTAAGTAACTCTGAAGAAAGTATTAAAAAAATAGTTAAATTAGTTAATGAAATGCTTGAGTTTTATCAATCAGATGCTCAGGAAATGCATTTTGAGCTTAAGCCTACTAATTTACTAGAAAGCTTAAATTATTCTGTAGAAGTAGCAAAAATTGCTGCTAGTAAAAAAAATATTTCTGTAAATTTAACCCCACCAGATTCTTTACCATTAATTTCTGCTGATATAAGTAAATTAGAAAGGGTTTTTAGTAACCTATTATCTAATGCAATTAAATTTACTTCTGAAGGTGGACAAATCACTTTAGCAATTTGGACAGAAGAAGGAATTGGAGTAGAAACAGGTTTACACTTAGTTAATATTTCTATTACTGATACTGGTGAAGGAATTGTAGCAGAGGAAATACCATTTATTTTTGAGCCTTATCGTCAAGCAAAATCTAGTAACCAAAAGGCTGGAGTTGGTCTTGGATTAGCAATTGCGAAACGAATACTAGCAGCACATAGCGGCAATATTACTGTCCAAAGCCAATTAGGAATAGGTACTTGTTTTACTATTACTTTACCAGCACTAGCAGAAAGTACTAAATTAGAAATTAAACCCCTAAAACCTTCTTTGCAAAGAAAGCCTTTAGAAATGCCTATAATCAACGTGAAAAACTCTATTACTTCAGAAAATATTAATAAAGAACAAACTAGCCTAACAGCCAAAAAAATTTTGATAGTCGATGATGAACTTTTAAATCGTAAAATACTATCAAAGAAACTTATTGCACTTGGTTATCAAGTGGATACAGCTAATGATGGTAAAGAAGCGATTAACGCTTATTTACATAATAATTATGACTTAATTTTAATGGATCATAATATGCCAGAAATGAACGGTTTAGAAGCTAGTTGTGAGATTCGTCGTTTAGATGGAGAGGCTAAACATACTTTTATTATTGCGATAACAGCAAATTCAAAAGAAATACTTTCAGAGTATGAGAGTGTTAAGGTTGATGGTTATATTGAAAAACCATTTAATTTCAATCAATTAGAAGAAACTATTAAAGACTTATTTCTAGAGCTTGAAACTATAAGCTTAAACTCTTAAGTCTCTTAGCTTTTTAGTTAGGGTTTATCAAAGCAGTTATTTCTTTCTCACCTAGTGTTTATCACTTAAAATCTATAAGCTTTGCGCAGTTGCCAAAAACAACTAAAGCTAGTAGAGTCAATTTTAATTCTTATGTCAAATTTTGATCGAATACTCATCTATTACAAGCGTTATTGGGTAAAATTAGTACTAGGCTGTCTTTGTGTGCTTTTTACTGCTATTGTTGGGTTACTATCCCCTATGATTATTCGTCTAACCATAGACGATCTACAACTTCAAATAACTCAAAAAAAACTTATTACTTATGGTCTACTTATTTTAGGTGTAGCAACGCTTAGAGGGCTTTTTCTCTTTAGCCAACGTTGGATTTTAGTAGTAATGTCACGTGACGTTGAAAATGATCTACGTAATGACTACTACGAGCATTTACAGAAATTACCTTTAGATTTTTTCCAACAAAATCGTGTTGGTGATTTAATGGCTAGAGCAACTAACGATCTTAATGCAGTAAGAATGTTAGTTGGGCCAGCAATAATGTATTTCCTTAATACTATAGTTGTCTCTTTAGTAGCAATTCCTGTAATGATTACTATTAGCTTAAAACTAACTATTTTAGTAGTAATAAGCTTTTTAGGGGTTTCAATAGCAACCAATTTCTTTTCTACACAAATTCATGATCGTTTTGAAAAAATTCAAGAACATTTTTCTTCTATCACAGCTAAAGCCCAAGAAAATCTTACTGGAATTCGAGTAATTCGGGCTTATGTTCGTGAAAATTATGAGATAGAAAAGTTTAGTGAATTAAACAAAGAGTTTGTTGACCGTAACTTAGGCTTAATTAAAATCCAAGCTATGTTTAGTCCAATACTTCGCTCATTAGTTGGGCTTGGTTCAATACTTACTCTTTGGTATGGTGGTAATTTAGTTGCAACTAAAGCTATTAGCCTAGGAAAATTTGTAGAATTTAATCTCTACTTAACTTTACTAATTTGGCCAATGATTGCTTTAGGCTATGTGGTAAGCCTTTATCAACGTGGGATGGCTAGCCTAAAACGTATCAACTCCATTCTAAACACAGAAGTAACAATAAAAGATGAAAAAAATATAGAGCTTGCAAATATTAAAGGAGCAATAGAATTTCGTAACTTAACATTTAGTTACAAAGATAAGCCTATACTTAAAAACATTAATTTAAAAATTGAACCTGGTCAAACAGTTGCTATTGTTGGACATACAGGTTCAGGAAAATCTACTTTAATTAATTTAATCCCTCGTCTTTTTGAAGCACCTAAAGGAACCATTTTTATTGATGGTTATCAGATTCAAGACATCCCCTTACCCCTTTTACGTCAAGCTATTGGGTATGTACCACAAGATACTTTTTTATTTAGCGAAACAATTACAGAAAATATAGCTTTTGGTGTTAATAAGCCCAATCCTAAAGCTGTGGAAAAAGCAGCAGAACAAGCAGGTTTATTAGTTGATATAGAAAGTTTTCCTAGGCAATTTGATACATTGGTTGGAGAGCGAGGAATTACTCTTTCTGGGGGGCAAAAGCAACGAACTGCAATTGCTCGTGCCTTAATTAGAGAGCCTCAAATTTTAATTTTAGATGATTCTCTTTCAGCCGTAGATACAGAAACAGAAGAAAGGATTTTAGGGCATTTACAAACAGTAATGTCTGGTCGTACTAGTATTATTGTCTCACACCGTATTTCTACAGTAAAAATGGCAGATTTAATTATTGTTCTCTCTGATGGAGAAATTATTGAACGTGGTACACATGAAAGTTTAATTGCACAAGGTGGCAATTATGCTGCACTTTATGAAAAACAGTTGCTAGAAGAGGAGTTAGCAGCAACCTAATGGCAAACCAACAAGAAGAAGAAATAACTGGCAAACTCTATGATCGAGTATTAGTCCGTCGGCTACTTACCTATCTCTATCCATATCGTAGTTATGTAGCAGTAGCTATTCCTTTAATAACAATTAACTCTATTATTGCTTTAATAGGGCTTAATGTAACAATGGTAGTTGTAGACCTCTACTTACAACCATCACCTGACGGACATTTATCATTTATTTCAAAGGTTTCTAGAGATTTAATTGAAATGTCTGGCTATAAGCCTGATCTAACAGAAGCGTTGCTATTTTTTACTGGGCTTTATTTACTGATATTAATCCTAGAAGTCATCCTTTCTTATTTACAAACAGTAATTCTTAATTCAATGGGACAATATATAATGAGAGATATGCGTAAGCAAATATTTACTCAGTTTCAAAAAATCCCATTACAGTTTTATGATCAAAACCCTGTTGGACGTTTAATAACAAGGCTAACAACTGATGTTGATTCATTAAATGAATTAATGACATCAGGATTTGTATCTTTAGTAAGTGATGTTTTAACTTTAGTAGGAATTTTAGTATTTCTTTTCTTAATTAATTGGCGTCTAGCAATAGCTATTTTAGTTATTTTGCCAATGATGATTGTTGTAACGGCTTGGTTTAGAAAAAATGCTTCTGTTGGATTTCGTAAGGTTAGAGTAAAGATTGCTAGGTTAAACTCCTTTTTACAAGAACATATTACTGGAATGTCTATAGTTCAGCTTTTTAACCGAGAGGCTAGAGAGTTTGAACAATTTAAGGTAATAAACGCTGAACATCGCCAAGTAAATGTTGATACTATTTTTTATTATGCAGTTTTTTATCCAGCAATTAGTTGGGTTAGTGCACTTGGAACAGGGATAATAATTTGGTATGGTGGCTTACAAATCCTCTCCGGCGTACTTTCACTAGGTGCTCTAATCTTTTTTATTCAATCAACACAACGCTTTTATGAACCAATAATGGATTTAAGCGAGAAATATAATATTTTACAAGCTGCTATGGCTTCATCAGAAAGAATTTTTAGCTTAATTGACACTCCTATTACTGTTACTTCTCCTGAAAAACCTCATAACTTAGATAAAGTTCGTGGTGCAATAGAGTTTCGTAATGTTTGGTTTGCTTATAAAGGTGAAGATTGGATATTAAAAGATTTATCATTTCGTATTGAACCAGGTGAATCTATTGCTATTGTTGGACATACTGGAGCAGGTAAAACTACTATTTCCAATCTGTTAATGCGTTTTTATGATATTCAAAAAGGACAAATCTTGCTTGATGGAGTTGATATTCGAGAGCTAGAGCTAGGTAAACTACGTCAGGCGTTTGGAATAGTTTTACAAGATGTTTTTCTTTTTTCTGGTAATATTACTAATAATATTACTCTAGGTAATACATCAATTAGTGAAGCTACTATGCTTAATGCTACTAAAGAGGTTCATGCAGATAAGTTTATTTCTTTACTAAAAGATAGGTATAAAACAGAACTAACTGAACGAGGAGCAACTCTTTCTGTTGGTCAGCGTCAACTACTTTCTTTTGCTCGTGCATTAGCTTTTGATCCTAGAATTTTAATTTTAGATGAAGCTACATCTTCAGTTGATACAGAAACAGAAATATTGATTCGAGATGCAGTTAAAAAATTACTTCTTGGTCGTACTTCAGTAATTATTGCCCATAGACTTTCTACTATTCAAAGTGCAGATAAAATTATAGTAATGCATAAAGGACAGTTAAGAGAAATAGGTAATCATCAAGAGTTACTAGCTAAACGCGGTATTTACTACAAACTTTATCAACTCCAGTACCGAGAACAATCGGTAGTGGAACATCCTGTATAATAGTTTTGTCTTACACATATCAGCCTAGTAAACTTGTGCTTTTCTTAGTAGCCTTTGCTTGGGTGTTACTAATTACTAGCTTTTCTACTACACATTTTAGCGCTAATAATACAGCTATTATTATTGAACCTTGGTTAAGTAAAGTATTTCCATCTTTAAGCTTAACGACAATACACTTTATTCATGTGATGATTAGAAAATCTGCTCATTTTAGTGAATTTGGTGTTTTAGCTATTTTAGTTTTTGGTATTTGGGCAACAAGAGTACCTAAATGGAAATTGCAGTGGTTGGCCTACACTTTAGTTATAGTGGTTTCTCTTGCCCTTTTAGATGAATATCATCAAGCATTTGTTAGAAGCCGTAATGCTTCTTTAGGTGATAGTTTTGTAGATACTTTTGGCGCTATAACTTCTTTGTTATTAATTTGGTTAGTAAAAAGAGATAAGTTTAAGACATAAAAAACTAAGGGAGGCAAAATCTTGCCCCCCTTAATTTATTCACTTTTTAGTGCTTTTAGTCTTTTAATCTTTTAATCCTTTAGTGCTTTTAGTGCTTTTAGTGCTTTTTTTCTCCATTTTTCAAACAACTATAATTTAGCAACATATCCTTTAGGAGCAGTAACTTTAATATTAGAAAAGTCTGTGGTTACTTTAACTTGACGAAATCCTTTGTCTGAACTTGTGCTTTTATAAGTAATCACATATTGATTATCTAACATTTGACGATACTCTTTTAATGGGCTGTCAAATGAAACATAACCTGTACCTTGAATAAAGGCATAACCGCCGGTTTGTTCTGATAAGTGGCTAAGGTTATTTTGTCCGCTGAAAATTCCTCTTCGAGAGAAATTGCTAGAAAACAGTGAATAGACACTAATATTTTCTTGTTGAGCTGTCTTAATAGCTCTTTCTAGATGTATATTTGAACTAGGAGAAGAAAAGCCACCAGCTAAAGAATCTTGACCACTTGAAATCAATAATATTTGATTACGGCCTTGTTTCATTCCATTAAATTGCTTCATAACGTCTATTAAAGCAATATATGGACTTGAAGGAGTTCCAGAAAAAGAGCTAACAACTCTTAGTTTCTTAGTTGCTTGATTTAAGTCTTTTGTAAAGGGTTGAAGGGTTTTAACAAAATTACCACTTAAGTAAGTTACCATTACTTGAGAACCTGCTGGTAAATCACTGATGAAATTTTTTAAAGCTCCTAGTTCGCTATTTATTTGGTCAGAGCCTTCTTGAATTACTATAGCTAGATTTACTGGAGCTTCTTGGTTAGTTGCAGGCAATACAGACAAAATTTCTTTTTGTGAGCCTGCTTCAGAAACTAAGAAATCATCCTTGCTTAGTTCTGGTAATGTCATTTTATTTTTTGTGTTTACTGTTACAGTAACAGTCTTTATCTGCTCAGGATTAGCAGCATTAACTGTGTTTAGGGTAAAACTAAAAATTAACGCAAATAAAAAGGAAAGAATAAAAGAAGATTTGATATTTTTTTTACTTAACATAATCATTACCTCCCATGACAATATTTTTATAATATCTAAACTTAATGCTTTGCCCAAGCTTATAGCAAAAGCTATGCCATAAGCTAAAACCCTTTAACCACAGGAGATTAAGACTTTCTATACACGAAATTTGTAATTTAGTACACGAAATGGTACAGACTGTAAGACATTATGGAATGCTGTTAAATTTTTTGGACAAGATCAGTAGTTAAACTAGGTTTTCTTCTAAAAAAAGTTCCTTAAGTCGATCTGGATAATCTGTAATAATAGCATCTACGCCTAGGTGTATTAATTGGCGCATTTCATCTTTATCATTTACTGTCCAAGTATTTACTAAACACCTTACTTGTTTAGCCCAAAGCATCAATTTTTCATCAGTAAAGTCTTTGTTAGGATGTACAGCTTGTAGCTTTAATATTGCAGAGCCAATTGTTTTTACATAAATAGGCAAACGAGATTCAAAAAGTAACCCTTTAGCAATTTTAGAGTCAACCCTTTTTAAGTGATATAAAACCAAAGGATTAAATGAAGACACCAAAACTCTTTGGTAAAGATTATTTTTTGAAATTAATTGAGCAACAGCCAAAACCTCAGCCATAGGTTTAAGTGAAAGGGTTTTGACTTCAATGTTAATAAACATTGTTGTGGCTAATGAGTCTATAACTTCTTGTAATGTGGGGATTTGTTCTCCAGCAAATTCAGAGCTAAAATGTGAGCCAAAATCTAATGTTTTTAGCAGAGACAAGGGGCTAGTAGAAACCATTCCATTACTACTAGTCCAAATACTTAAGTCATCATCATGGGTAACAACTAATTCTTTAGAAGCACATAGAAAAACATCTAGTTCCACTCCATCTGCACCTAGTTTTTGTGCAGCGGTAAAAGCAGCCAATGTATTTTCTGGAGCGATAGCACGCGCACCTCTATGGGCTAAATTCATTGGCCGTTTACAAACTATCATGCTTAAATACCAAAATACTTCTTATATAAAAACAAAAAAGACTATTCTTACTTCTTAATTAATATAGCTTTATAGTTTTTTCATGCTCTTAAGAACGTCCCGTATTTCCTCAAGCAATACTTCTTCCTTAGGCGGGGCTGGGGGCGGTGGTGGGGCTGGCGCTTCTTTCTTTTGTAACTTATTTATTACTTTAACAAACATAAAGATAGCAAAAGCAACAATAAGAAAATCAAATATTGATTGCAAAAAATTGCCATAATTAAGTAGAACTGGTTTTGCTGGATCACTCCCACCTAGTTTTATACTTAAAGAAGTAAAGCTTACACCTCCTACAGCTACACCTATTACTGGAGTGATGATATCAGCTACAAGCGAAGACACTATTTTCCCAAAAGCAGCACCTACAACTACACCAACAGCTAAGTCTACAACACTACCACGATTAACAAATTCCTTAAATTCCTGAATTACTCCCATATTTTTCCTTCCATTTAATTTAGGCTAAATAGTTCGTATACAATGAATTTTATTTAATCAAATAGATAAAATCACTAGGTTAAAGTTAGCTACTAAATTATTCTTCGTCTGATGTTTGTTTACGAATGCGCCCTTTTTTTGGGGTATCTGAGGTAGAGTCTTCATTAAAACTCTCAATAGCAATATTTTGATCTTGAAAAACTTCAAAAATGCTATCTAATTTTGATACTTGAAGAATATGGGTAACGCTTTGTGAAGGATTAAGTAGTTTTAAATTACCTCCTTTACCTTGGGCTAAACGATAACAATGAATAAGAGTCCCAACCCCAGTACTATTTATATAATTAACTGAGCTAAGGTCAATAAGAAAATCTTTTTCACCAGTTTCAGCCAACTGTTTTACAGTACTCAAGATGACATCATCATTTTCATCTGGGGTGAGACGGCCTGTCACCTTTAACACATTAATTCTACCTAGTTTTTGTGCACGGCACTTTGTTGGACGTCTATTATTACTCATCAATACACTCCTGTATTATTACTCATCAATACACTCCTGGTTGCAAAAGGCAGTAAAACCCACAAAGATTCAAAAACTTAACTGTTTCTGGATTTATTTTAAATTTGATTACTAAGGATGCTGTATGTGGCCGTGATTATAACAAACTTGTCTATAGGGCGCGATATAATTTTACCCATTTAACCATTTGAATTATTGCCTACATCCATATAAACTCAGCAGATCATCAATAGGGTTGTTTATATCCCATTGGCGATTAAACCGATCGTATATTTGACCCTCTACTGCCCCTAATTGTTTTAACGATGGTTTATCTTCTATTGTGTACTGCCCTCTCCAACCAGAAAAATCTCTAGTTGTTATTGCTAAAAGATATATGGTTGCTTGATTTGTTACTTCTGCCAAGTGATTAATCTCTAAGTCATTTTGATAAATACACTTATATTCAATACATACATGTGGCCGTAAGGTCATTGGCAAAGTACATCCTTGATTAAAGAACATACAATGTTTAAGCCCTTTAGGGACTTTTGGAACTACCATATCACATAACATATAGTAGATAACATCTTCTGGATAAAAAGGAGTGCGATCTAAAAAAGGGGTAGTACAGCAATTTTGTACACAATTATTACAATCTGGGTGAATTTCATTAAATCTTTTTCTATATTGTTCTTGAGCTTGTTGAACTTTCTCTTTAATTGCTTTAAGTAAATCTTTAGTCCCAAAATCTTGATATTCTGGGCAATTATCATCTGCTTGTAAAAATTCTTTTTGACAAAATATCTTTAATTGTCCACGGTCTGTAGAGGTTTCAGCATAACTACAAGAAAGACAAAGTTTATTTGCAGGCATTAAGCTTTTACGCCGCTTGCCTGCTTTTTCTGTTTTTTCTGCTTTTTCTACAAATAAATCGTTCATTATCTAAGAATAACGCCTAGTCATAATACTCTAAGCCAAGATGAGTGATTAATTCTTCACCTTTCAAATGACGAAGAGTGTTTTTTAACTTCATTAACTGAATAAAAAGATCATGCTCTGGATAAAGCTGTGGAGCAGTCATTGGACTCTTAAAGTAAAAACTTAACCATTCTTGTACGCCACGCATACCACAACGTTGTGCTAAGTCCATAAATAGAGCTAAATCTAAAACTAGAGGAGCCGCCAAAATAGAATCACGACAAAGGAAATTGATTTTAATTTGCATTGGATAACCAAGCCAACCAAAAATATCAATATTATCCCAACCCTCTTTGTTATCGCCTCTAGGAGGATAATAATTAATTCTAACTAAATGGGAAAAATCACCGTAAAGCTCTGGGTAAATTTCTGGCTGTAAAATATATTCTAGTACAGAAAGCTTAGATTCTTCTTTTGTTTTAAAAGATTCTGGGTCATCTAAAACTTCACCATCTCGATTACCTAAAATATTTGTAGAATACCAGCCATGTAAGCCTAACATACGGCTCTTTAACCCAGGAGCAAGCAAAGTCTTCATAAAGGTTTGACCTGTCTTAAAGTCTTTACCACAAATAGGCACCCCAAGTTCTTGAGCAAGTTGAGCAAGTGCTGGCACATCAACAGTTAAGTTTGGTGCTCCATTAGCAAAAGGTACACGAGATTTTATTGCTGCATAAGCATAAATCATTGAAGGAGCAATATCTGGATGATTTTCTTCTAAACCCTTTTCAAAAGCTTCTAATGTTTCATGTATTGGAGTAATCTTTAGAAAAATTTCTGTAGAGGCGCACCATACTATTACTAAACGAGAGCAATCGTTTTTAGTGCGAAACTCTTTCA